>Ga0316198_10000112_pt1 | contig 34092 bp, 25 predicted proteins | sample OudBieAanoxic_MG_FD_204935 | JGI IMG/M metagenome (GOLD analysis project Ga0316198, IMG submission 204935) | Coastal sediment microbial communities from Oude Bieten Haven, Netherlands - site A anoxic | ecosystem: Environmental > Aquatic > Marine > Coastal > Sediment | place: Netherlands... | reverse complement strand
CCTCGTTGTAGAACTGGCCGAAGAGACGGATGCCGTGCGCGAGCGGGATGAAATCCCGCCAGTAGATGTCAACCCAGCCGTCGTAGGTGGCCCGGCGCCCCTCGATCTCATCGCCCAGCTCCTCGGCATCGAGGGCCGTAAGATCGCGCTCAGCGATCTCCTGCGCCTCCCGATCCATCGCCGGCAGCAGCTCGAGCTCGACCCGCTCACGCAGAGCGCGGAGGTTGTCGAGGCTCCGGGTCAGACTCAGGTACCAAGCCCGCTTGTCACCCTCACCCGCCGTCGAGGTGGTCACAGGGCGCGACTGCAGAAGCACCAGCCGCCCACTGGCAATCGTCCATTCCACGTCCTGCGGCACACCGAAGAGGGCTTCGGAGGCGCGCGCCGCCTCGAATACCCCGGCCAGATCTTTTCCGTCGAGCGGCGGCGAGCCTCTCAGCTCCAGCGCCACCTCCTCGACCACGGTCCGGGGACCTCGGGCAACCAGCCGGCGGCGCTCGCTTGGCGAGGTGTGCGCGGTGACGCGCCCAGTGGCCCTCTCGAGGGTCCAGTGATCGGGCTCGATGGTGCCGTCGACCAGGCCCTGATTGAGGCCGTAGACCGACTCGATCACGGCGAGCTCCCGATCCGTCGGATGGACGCCGAAGACAATCCCGGAGACGACGCCGTCGATGAGTTCCTGGATCACCACCGCCATCGCGCTCGTGTCGATGTCGATCCCGAGTTCGCGACGGTAGAGCAGGGCGCGATCGCTCCACAGCGAGGCCCACACGCCGCGGATGGCCTCGATCACGGCGGGGAGGCCGCGCACACCGACGAAGCTATCGTGGAGGCCTGCGAAGGAGGCTCCCTCCGAATCCTCGCCGGGCGCCGACGAGCGCACCGCGAGGGCGCCCTCCGGAAGCTCCTTCGCGAGGTGCGTTTCGACCGCCATCACGATGTCTTCCGGCACCGGCGCTCTCAGGAAGCGGTTACGGATGCGCAGTGCGACGTCCCAGATCTCCTCCCACCGCATGTCCTCGAAGCGCTTCCGCCCGAGTTCCTGGTGGATGACAGCCCGCAGCGATCCTTGCTCGACGAAAAGCTCGTAGGCGTCGGTCGTCAGGCACAGGGACCGGGGAACCGGATGCCCGGTTCGCTGGAGGGCGGCGAGTGCAACCGCTTTGCCGCCGACCCTGGAGCCGTCTTCATCTCCGATCTGGTCGAGGCCGGTAATCAGCTTCATCAGTCGATGTGAAGCTCGATCACGTGCTGGAAGCGAGTGACCACCATGTAGACCGAGACTCGGAGCCGTAGCCGCACACAGCTCGGTGAATGCACGAAGCTCTCGAGGTGGGGATGTTTGGCGAGAAAATGCCGGTCGAACTCCTCGCACTCGGAATCCGAGATCTCTTCGACAATACCAACGGCAGTCGCGGCTGAAGCCTCGGTGAAGTCGGCTGGACGGTTGGTGCGGGTGTCGACCAAAATCGAGGCGCGGGCATCCGCGACCAGGTTGGCATGTTTGCGCGTCGCTCGCCCGGTCGCAAAGAGCAGATATTTAAGATCGTCAGTTGCCACAAACCCAACCAGGCTGGTGTACGGCTCGCCGTCGTGGTGGGTTCCAAGAACGCCAAGCAGCTGGCTCTCCAGCATCTCGCGTAGGATCTCCATGTGGCTGCCGTCACCGCTCATCGTGTAGCCCACCCTTCGCCGTGCATTATAGGCCCGTACTTCTAAGGGTTCTCTCGCGCCGCCTCAGAAGCTGAAGAAAACTGGAACAATCGCGTACTGGTTCCTCCCGAAGTCGAAGACCCCCTCGAGATCGGCACCGCAATCGAGCGTGAGGGAACCGGTGGTCATCTTCCAACCATCGGCAGCTTAATCAGCTTTCGGGATTTTCCAGCAGAGCATCGACGGCTGAGGTGATGCTTTCGTCAAGCGGCTCGACCCCAGACTCGAATCGAGCCACCACGCGACCCTCGGGATCAATCAGGAATTTGGTGAAGTTCCACCGCACTTCGCCCTCGAACTCCTCACCGGACTCAGCGGTCAAGGTCCGATACATCGGGGCCTGATCCGGGCCCTTGGTGTGGATCTTGGCCATCATCGGAAAGGTGACGCCATAATTGAGGCGACAGAAGTTTCCAATCTCCTCGGCGGTCCCGGGCTCCTGGTTGCCGAAATCATTGCTCGGGAAACCGAGCACCACGAGACCGTTTTCGCCGTAGCGTTCGTAGAGCTTCTGCAGGCCATCGTACTGCGGGGTGTAGCCGCACTTCGAGGCGGTGTTGACGATCAGCATCGGCCGTCCGCGAAAGGAGGCCAGCTCGACCTTCTCGCCGGACAAGGACTCGACGGTCTGGTCTATAATCCCAACCGAACCGTCCTCGACCTCAGCCGCAAGCTCCTCCGGCTCTGGGCCAGCCGACTCCTGTTGCGCCCCGCCGCACGCAATGGTGGCCAACAGAAAACCCAGAATCGCGATCGATCGTGCAATGTGAAATTTCATCATCCCTCCTCTCGACTCCACCGGCCAACGCACCACCGGGGTGCCAAATTCCAAAACAGGCCTTTGTTCTGGCCGATCCCACCATCTTCAAGACACGAGATGCAGCGACCTTGCGGCCGGAAAATCTACCGGGTGCCATCCGCTGCCTGTGGTCCATCATCGTTCGGACGGTTCACCAGTTTCCGCTCCAAAGGAGAGAGATCGCTCAACCGACTGTGGGCGGGATCACTGGCTTCACTGAGGCCCACGAGGACGACAGCCGCGAGTGTGATCGCTGTGACAAAGAGACCCAGCACGAAAATAGCGAGAGTGGTCATTGGCCCGAAGGGCTCCGGCTCGCGAAGAGCAGAGCTCCAAGGGCAAGGATCGAAGGCACCCAGAGTCCCACGAAGAGCCCCTCATCTTGCTGGCCGCTGAACCAGAGGGAGACCGAGAACAAAAAAGAAACTCCCGCGGCCGCCACAAAGAGCAATTTCGCTTTTTTCGAAGCTTTCATTTCTTCTTCTCCTAGTTCTGCGCGGTAGGTTTCCGAAAAATCTCGAGTCGAGAAATCAGGCACTGAATGTAGCTGCAGTTCATTTGCCGCATGGGGGCCTGACGCGTACGAGTTAGGAAACCAGACTGTCGCGTTTGGAGCGAGGCCCTTGACGGCGCTTCGGACCAGATACCAAACGGGGGGCGATCTCAATGCACGGAATGTACGAATCGTTCGACCGTTCAACACGAGCCGACGGGCACCTATTCCAGCAATCCCTCGGAGCCGCGATCAGGCTGCCGCGACTATCAACGAGAGAACAAGCATGGTCAATGCGGGCAGGGATTTCTTCAACGGATCCCTCACCTTGAGATGCATCGCGACGGCTCCGAGCATGAGAACCGCGATGCCGACCGCCGCCGGCCTTGTCAGCGCCGGGAACCATATGCCGGCGATGAGGCCTGCAGCAAACATGAGTTTCAGGAAACCGACAAACTGCACGGACCACCCGGGGAGACCGTAGACCTGGAACTCGTCCGTCATGTTGGCGGCTGTACCACCACGCCAGCCCGTCGATTTTCCAAAACGCAGAATCCAGACATTGAAGATACCCAGGGCAATGATGATTTGAATGATGATGACCGCAGTTTCCATCGCCTCTCCCCTCGTCTGCTGTCGACGCTGATTCTGGATTCTATCTTACAGCAGCCGTGAAGCGCGCGTTTTCATGATGCCGAATGAACGGGTGCCAAATGGGTGTCAATGGGCGCCACGTTCCGCATCGTTGCATTGCTCTAGGTGGCGCCCAAATTATTGCCTATCGAAGAATCGGTGCAAATCCCAAACTGCCTCGAGACATCAATAGTCGATGATGTGTGTGCCTCGGGTTCGACTCGGGTCCCACCCCGGAGTCGCCCGTTCCGCCGCCTGGGAATTCCTGGCCCTCTTCAGGGTTGAATAATGGGACAGGCATATGGAAGAACGTATTCACACGATCCATGGAGCCATCGAGGCATTGAAGGGGTGGGCATGATCGGCAGCAGTTTTTCGCATTACAAAGTGACCTCCAAGCTTGGCGAGGGTGGGATGGGCGAAGTGTGGCGCGCCGAGGACACAAAGCTCGGCCGCGACGTGGCGCTCAAGATGCTGCCCGATGTCTTTGCTCAGGACCCTGAACGGCTGGCGCGGTTCGAGCGCGAGGCCCGGGTCCTTGCATCGCTCTCACACCCGAATGTCGCGGGCATCCACGGCCTCGAGGAGGTCGATGGCAAGCGCTTTCTGGTGATGGAACTGGTCGAAGGTGAAACCCTCGCAGAGAGGATCCAGCAGGGACCGGTTCCGGTGGACGAGGCAGCAAGGATCGCGAAGCAGATTGCCGAGGCGGTCGAGTCAGCGCACGAAAAGGGCGTAATCCACCGCGACCTGAAACCGGCCAACGTCAACCTCACGCCTGACGGTAACGTCAAGGTTCTGGACTTCGGTCTCGCCAAGGCTCTGATCGGCGATCCCATGTCCGGCGACAACATGAATCAGGACTTGTCCCTGTCGCCAACCTTGACCCAGGCAATGACGGGCCTTGGGGTGCTGCTGGGAACGGCCGGATACATGAGCCCGGAGCAGGCCCGGGGGAAACCGGTCGACCGGAGGGCGGACATCTGGTCGTTTGGCTGCATCCTGTACGAGATGCTCACCGGTCAGCGCCTGTTCACTGGTGAGACGGCAACGGACGTGATCGGTGCAGTGGTTCACAAGGAGCCGGATCTCGACGAGCTCTCGTCAAAGGTTCCGGGACAGATTCGCCGTTTGCTCGAGCGATGTCTTCAGAAAGACGAGAATCGCCGTCTGCAGTCGATCGGCGAAGCGCGGATCGCACTCCAGGAGTGGCTCGAGAATCCTGAGGCGGAGCCGGTCGAGGAAAAGCACACGCGGCCGAGATGGTTGCCCTGGGCCGCTGCCGCAGCCGCCGGGTTGATTGGTCTCTCGATGGGGAGCCTCCTTTTGGGTTCGAGCAATCCTGAAACGCAACCGGTACAGCGCTTCCTCGCCGAGCTCGCGGAGGAACCACCATTCACCGGACGAGGCGCCGCCGCAGTGCCTTCGCCCGATGGGCGCTTTCTCGCCTACGCCACGACGATCGAGGGAGGAGGCTCTCTCTACCTGCGTCCCCTCGAGAGATTCGAGAGCCTGCAGGTGGCCACCGGGCAGTCCCGCGAGTGGCCGCACAACGCGTTCTTTTCCCCCGACAGCCAGTGGCTCGGATTCTTCACCGTCGCCGAACTCAAAAAGGTACCTGTCACCGGCGGCTCGCCAATCACGCTGGCCGAGACCGAGATGCCGCGCGGCGGCAGCTGGAGCGCAGACGGGCGGATCGTCTTTGCACCCGAATCGAACGGCGGGCTCTCGATCGTACCGGCGGCGGGCGGCGACGTGGTGCCGTTGACCACGATTACGGAAGAGGCCGGCTTCGAGAGTCACCGCTATCCCCAGTGGCTGCCCGGCGACACCGCGGTCCTGTTCACGAACACGGACACGAGTGGAAATCACATCGAGATCGTCGACGTGGAGAACGGCGAGCGGCGAGTGATCCACGAGGGTGGGTTCTACGGTCGCTACGTACCGACGGGACACGTCCTCTTTGTCGACGGTGACGCGGTCTTCGCGATGCCCTTCGACGCAAATCGCCTCGAGCGGACAGGCTCACCGATGCCGGTGCTCGAGGGAGTAGCCTCATTCCCGCCTGGGGGTCAAGCGCAGTATCACGTCTCGGAAACCGGATTGCTGGTCTACCGCCCCGGTACGGACGAGCTCGACCCATTCCGGATCGCGTGGGCCGACCGTTCAGGACGACTCGATAGTCTCTGGGACGACGAGGGCATCTACGGCTCGCCCCGCCTCGCGCCGGACGGCCGCCGGCTCGCAGTCTCGGTCCAACGGGGAGACAACTGGGACGTCTGGGTCTACGACATGGAGCGCGATGTCGCGACGCGTCTCACCTTCGAGAGCGGCTACGACGCCGACCCGGTATGGTCGCCGGACGGCCGCTACGTGGCCTTCGCCTCCGATCGCGACGACGGTCAGGTCGCAACCTACCGCACCCGCAGCGACGGTACCGGCGAAGCGGAGCGATTGATCGAGCCGGGCAAACTCGAGTTTCCGGCACCACTGAGCTGGTCTCCGGACGGCTCCCGCCTGCTGCTGACCTCGCCGGGACCGGACGGTTCGGACGATCTCTATTTCCTGCCCGCGGACCGGGAGAGTGAACCGGAGCCCTACCTCAAATCACCGTTCGATGAGGGCGACAGCCACTTTTCGCCGGATGGGCGATGGATCGCCTACCGATCCAACGAGACGGGCGGCTCCGAGATCTACGTGCGCTCGACAGAGGGCCCGGGTAAGTGGCAGATCTCGGACGGCGGCGGCTGGCAGCCGATGTGGTCGGGTGACGGCAAGACTCTGTTCTTCCGCAGCCGCGAAGGATTGAACGCAATCGATGTGGCGGTTGAAGGCGACGAGTTCCGGGCGGGTCGCCCCGAATTCCTCTTTGGGGAGATCTTCGGTGGACCTGCAGGTGTGAGGTTGCCGGGCTACCTCTTTTTCGACTACGACGTCAGCACAGACGGCGAAAAATTCGTCGTCTTTCCCCGCCGCACCGAGCAACAATCCGGTTCTTCGACCTTTCACGTCGTCAGTGGCTGGTTCGAGGAGCTCCGCCGCCTGACCGCGAGCGGAGGATGAGTTCAATGCACATCGGTGCTAGGGATTCGACTGATCGCAAGGACGCGTTATTGAATTGTTGGGGACGCTGCAAGGGGAATTCCCGGAACATCCTTGCTCGGCAAAGCCCCAACCGGTAAAGTTCGCATCGCGATGGGTATTCTCGATCTGCTGGGTATAGGACGCGAAGGCACGCCTTCGAAAAGTGATTCGGGATCGCGCCACGGCGACACCGAAACGGTGCGTCGAATCGTCGGCGAGCTCAATCGCCTGGATCGGTCTCAAGCGCGTTTTTTAGCGGCATTCGCCTATGTCCTCAGCCGAGTAGCCGCGGCCGACCTGGAAATCAGCACGAGCGAGACGAACAAAATGATCGAAATCGTTCAGCGCCTGGGGCATTTGCCCGAGGAACAGGCTGTGTTGGTGGTCGCCATCGCGACGAACCAGAATTTGCTCTTCGGCAGCACCGAGGACTATCTCGTGACCCGAGAATTTCGTGATCTTGCCACTGACGAACAGAGGCGCGAGCTGCTGGACTGCCTCTTCGCCGTGTCGGCTGCGGACGACACCATCACCGGGGACGAAGAGGAGCAGATCCGCCAAATCGCCAGCGAGCTTGGTCTGAGTCACAAGGAATACATCAAAGCCCGCCTCGCTTACACCGACAAGCGGTCGGTCTTCAAAAGTAAACGGTAACCATCACACGCCCAAACCGGGCGCCACGCTCAAGGCACCCTGGTGGTGTGTTAGCCTTCGGCACAGGGGTTGCTGACTTCGTGACTGGCCTGTTTTCCCAATCTCCCACCCAACGTCTGATTCCACCAAATGAGGATTTCATGAATAAGAAAACGTTCTGGTTGATGATTCTGTGTTCCGTGTTGTTCGTCTCTGCGGCAGTCGAGCTTTCCGCGGCAGAGATCACACCGCCCGATGAGTTCTTCGGTTTCCAGCTGGGCGCGGATCAAAAAATGGCCCGCTGGGACGCCATCATCGAGTACTACGAGCTGCTCGCCCGGGAGAGCGACGAGGTCGTGGTCACCGATATGGGACCTACCACGAACGACCACCCGTTCCTTCTGGTCGTGGTGTCATCTACAGAAAACCTGGCCAGGCTCGAGCGACTGAGAGAAGTGAACAACACTCTCTTTGATGCGCAAGGACTCGACGAGACCCAGGTCGACGCGCTGGTAGCGGAGGGCAAGGTGGTGGTCTGCCAGTCCATGAGCCTGCACGCCACCGAGATCGGCCCCACCCAGATGGCGCCCGAGCTCGTCTACGACCTCCTCACGCGAGACGACGAGGAGACCCAGCGGATTCTCGACAGCGTCATCCTCCTGCTGATCCCCAGCTTCAACCCGGATGGCCAGGTCATGGTCACCGACTGGTACAAAAAAACGCTTGGAGGCGAGTACGAGGGAGTGAACCTGCCGTGGCTCTATCACCCGTACGCCGGGCACGACAACAACCGGGATGGCGATTTCCTCAACCTCATCGAGTCGAAATACGCAGCGAAAATCATGTACCGGGACTGGAAGCCACAGGCCTACATCGACCACCACCACATGGGGAGCTATGGCGCCCGATTCTACGTGCCACCATACAGCGAGCCCATTCGGCCTTACGCCGACCCCCTGGTGTGGCGTGAGATGAGTTTGTTCGGCGGCCACATGGCCTACAAGTTGGAAGAGGCCGGGATGTCGGGCATCCTCAACAAGGCCCAGTATCCCGGGTGGGGCCACTTCGGCTGGCACTGGATCACACCCTTTCACAACATGGCCGGGATGCTCACTGAGTCCGCCAGCGCCAAGCTGGCGACACCGATCTACATCCACCCAGACCAGCTCCGGGGCGGCGCCCGCGAATGGAAGAAATACGAGGCCCAGACGACCATTCCGAGCCTATGGCTCGGCGGTTGGTGGCGGCTTCGAGACATCGTCGAGCAGCAAAAGATCGCGGCCTGGGCCATGCTCGACGTGGCTGCACGGCACCGCGAGACTGTGGTCCGCAACGCCTACCTCAAAAGCAAGCGGCAGCGGGAACGTGGAGCCGCCGGCTCCCCCACCGCCTATGTCATCCCAAGCGACCAACACGACCCACTGACGGCGGCGAAGATGATCAACACGCTCCTGCTCTCCGACATCGAGATCCTCCAGGCCAACGATGTCTTCATGGTGGGCGATGTGTCCTACGGTGCGGGCTCGTATGTGATCCCTCTGGCTCAACCCAAGATGGGCCTCATCCGAAACCTGCTCAGCCAAACGCTCTATCCCGACAACGAATGGACCCGAGGCCGCGACGGGGCACCGCTGAGACCCTATGACTCCGCGACCCACACCATGGCCGAGTACATGGGCGTCCGGGTGGATCCCATTGCCGTTGCGGTCGAGGCTGAGCTTGTAGAACTGACCACCCAGGTGCCCCTCAACGGTACGGTGGAACCGAGCGAATCCGGCTTTCTCCTCGACGGCAGGCTCAACGACAGTTTCAGGGCGGTCAACCTGCTCATCGCCGAGGGCATCGCCATCCATCGTGTGGACGTAGCATCCCCCGGTTTCAGGCCCGGCGATTTTGTGATTCCTGCAAGCGACGAGGCGACGCTCGAGCGAGTCGCCAACGTCACCGGCGTTGACTTCACTGCGATGGCGAATAGCCCGACCGCCGACCACGAGGTCGAGCAGATGCGGACCGCCATGTACAAGGGCTACTGGGGCGGCAACATGGACGAGGGCTGGACTCGTCTGACCCTGGATTCCTTCGACTTCCCATACAGCTCGGTCAGGGACGCCGAGCTCAAGGCTGGAGACTTGCGGTCAGAGTACGACGTCATCATTCTGCCACACGATGATACCGAGACGATGATGGGCTCCCCCGAGGACAACCCACGCTGGCCCACACCCGTCTATCCCCCCGAGTACCGAAGTGCCATCGGTGACGAAGGCGTCGAGGCTCTCAAGGCGTTCGTGGAGGACGGCGGCACGCTGGTGGCCCTCGGTGACGCCACTGGATTCGCCATCGAAAAGCTCGAGCTGAAGGTCATGAACGTCATCGACGACCTCCCCGCGGAAGAGTTTTTCTGTCCCGGCTCGACCATCAAGGCAACCTTCGACAACAGTCACCCGTTGGCCTACGGGATGCCCGACGACGGCCTGGTTCTCTTCTGGGGAAGCCCGACCTTCCAGATCAAACCGTCGCAACACAACGAGTGGTATCAGACCATCGTCCGCTACCGCGACCGCGACCTCCTGCAGAGCGGTTGGCTCATCGGCGAGGAACACATTGCCAAGAAGGCGGGAATGGTGGTCGCAAAACAGGGCAAGGGTCGAGTGATCCTCATCGGCTTCCGCACCCAGAATCGATCCCAAACCCACGGCACGTTCAAGCTGTTGTTCAATACCCTGCTGCAGTGACGGGCGTTTCGAGCACCGGAAATCGCTATTGGATCGGCACCTCGAGCTTGGTGGCCAGGTTGTCCCTGATCCACTTGGCGTCGAGCCACTCCATCGGGTCCACCGACTGCCCATGGACGAAGACCTCGAGGTGGAGATGGTCGCCACCGGCCAGTCCCGTCGTACCGCTCGTGCCGATGCGGTCACCCTTTGAGACGCTGTCGCCGGCCGCCACGTCGACCGTGGACATGTGGCCGCACAGCGACAGCAGCCCGTATCCGTGGTCGATGATCACAGCGTTACCGTAGAGGCTCATCCACCCGGCGAAGACCACCCGGCCCGAGTTGGGCGCCGGCACACGGGCACGGGCGGTGGAGGCCAGATCGAGGCCAAGGTGGGTCTGCTGGTCCACCTCGCGGCCCTCGTAAATGTAGGATCTGGTCTCGGCAAAGTTAGCCGCGCGGGCCGAGTTTGGCATCTGGAGGAAGGCGCCAGACCACAGGAAGGCCGGCTCGCTGTCCCGGCTGAACTCGACCACCCGGTCCAGCTCCGCACGACGCAGATCTCTGTTGATCCGAAGGTACTGGTCGAGCAGGGAGCCACTGGCGTCGAAACCCGGGGTCTGGCTGGCGATGGCCGGCACGACCCGATCGAAGAACGCATCGCTCAGGTGGATAACGTCGGTTCGCGACGGCATGGTCTTGAAAATATCGAGGAAGGGCTGCTCGACGCGGTTGCCGGCATCGTCCTCGGCAAAGAGACGGATCTCGGAGGAATCGGCCACGTTCCAGGGCAGCGAGTAGAAAGCGAACCGATCGTTGGAGACACCACCTGGGCGGGGGGAGCCCGGCGACTCCACCTGCTCGGCTCGAACTCCGGATCGCACGACGTGTTCGCCGACGCGGTAGACCACTGCTCCACTTCCCCCCTGACGGCCGTAGTGTTTGGTGGACACCACCTCCAGCCTGGGCAGCCGCAACCGAACCGGTAGGGTGCGCTCCACCGACACAGGTGCCGCTGACCTCAGCGGTCCCGACGCCCGGTCGGCGGTAGCTCTGAGCACCATTTCACCCTCCGCGAGCCAGGCCATTGTGTCGGTGCCCACGGTTGCCTCGAGCACCGCCTGAGCGGTCCCGTCGCTACCGACGAAAGGGATTCCGGAGCCGGGGACGAAGATTTCCTCGGCCAGGATCTCGGTTCGTTCCCCCTGGATCAGCTCGAGCCGGACCATGCCGAGACCGAGCTCGGGCTCGCTGAATACCGCGGTCACCTCGTTTGACCGGCCCACCGCCGGCCGTTCCGTCACCAGACTCACCTCCGGCGCCGGCCCGACCCGGAATGCGTACCAGGATCCGAACGCAATTGCCAAAGCCGCCAGCAACACGGTGAAAATCCGCGCCTTGCCCGATCCACCGGATCGTGTCGAACCCAACTTCATGCCTTTGCTTCCTCGGGCCATTTGAATACCTCGATTCTGAGTGGGAGAGGATAGCGTATCTCCACGGGTACTACCTTGCTGAAGGGTGGGTGCCACCTTCACAATTGTAGATGGGTACCAGATAGGAGCGCCTACATTCTCTAGTTGCGGAGGCATGTACACCTATCTTTCACTTGAGACCCTGATGGATCGGCTGGCGACGGTGCGTCACGACGCCCGAAGGGCGTCAGTAAGGACCCGCCTCCAAACGAAATCGGTAATTTTGCAGGAGGCTCACCTATCACCTCACTACTTTTTTTGGTCCAATGTGACAGGGTGATACGTGGCACCTTACGGGTTGTGCAGCAACTCTTCGGCCTCGGCGCCGATGGCTGTGTCGCGACCGAGATCGGCAGCGCGCTGAAGGTGGGGGCGGGCCAGCGCCGGCTTGCCGGCGGTGAGCAGCATTCTCCCGAGTGCGAGCTCCGGCCGCGGGTCGGTCGGCGCCCGGCGGGCCGCCTCCCGGTATCGGGTTTCAGCCTCTTCAGGCTCTTTGCGCCCCTCAAGCGAGCGTCCCCACTCGAGCCATGGGTTGGGCTCCTCCGGAAGCAGCTCGACAGCCGCCGCAAAGAGGCGATCGGCCTCCGCGCTCTCTTCGAGGGCGGCCAGCCTGATGAAGAGCGCAGCGCTGGCCGTTCCTGCAACGCATGCTTCTCGCAATAAGGAACGTTCGGCCACGGTGCCACCGTCCTGGCGGGCGAGCACGGCCAGGCGAGCCCAGGCCGAGGCATATCGCGGATCGAGCGACACGGCCTTCCGCCACGCAGTGCGCGCAGCTTTGCGGTTCCCGATCCTCAACTCGGCATCGCCCAGCGCGAGCTGAGAGAACTCCGAGCTTGAGCGCAGCAATGCGGCTCTCCGTTGGGCCGCTGCCGCACCCTCCAGGTCGCCGGTTTCGGCGCGCGCCTCCGCAAGGCGAGACCAGGCCACCGGATTGGACGGATTCTGTTGCAGCACCGCGTCGAGCCGCTTCGCGGCCGCCGGCGCCTGTCCGCTCTGGACTTCGAGCCGCGCCGTGTCCATGGCCTCGCGCAGAGCAAGCCCATCTTTCGGGTCAACGCCGTCACCAACCTCGTCCGGACCGCCCTCGAGATAGCCGAGGGCCCGTAGCGACTCGCCAATCGCAGGACCCGCCTCGACTGCCGTTGGATGATGCCCTGCCCTGACGGCGAGAACTTCGACCTGATCCCGCATCCGGCGAGCCATCTCCGGCTCATCGGCGACCACATTGCGGGTTTCGCCGGGGTCGGATTGGAGGTGGTACAGCTCTGGACGAGGCGCCGATATGTATCGCCATCTTCCCTCGGTCAGGGCCGCCAGAGGCGCCCAGCCGAAAGCGGCCAACGGGAAAAGGGTCTCTGAGTAAACGGGCGCCCGTTTCCCCTCGATGGTGTCGGCGATGCCCGGAAGGATGGTCCCGGAAAGCAAACTGTTGTCCACACCGATTAGTCTGAGGAGCGTGGCCGCGAGGCGGTTGGCGGCCACCGGCCCTGCGACCACCCGGCCAGCCGTCACCTCGGGACCGCAGAGCAGTAACGGCACCTCGAGCACACCACGGTAGAGAAACAACCCGTGGGTCTGCTCTCCGTGTTCGCTGAGTGCCTCACCGTGGTCTCCGACCACCGCAATGAGCCAATTTTCGGTTCCACCCGGCAGGCCGTCGAGCAACCGCCCGAGCTGGCGATCCACCCACGCCACCTCTCCCAGATAGCGGGTTCGTTCCGGTGAAGTGGGGTCCGAGCCGGGTGCGCCGTATGGTGCGTGAGGGTCGTAGTAGTGGACCCAGGCGAGGGCATCTCGATCTGAGGACAGCTCGCCGAGCCAGTCGAGCGCAGCATCGGTCACGGCGGCCGCGTCCCGCTCCGGATAGCCGTACTGCCCTACCCGTTCGGCGGCGATCCTGTCGTCGTAACGATCGAAGCCGCGCCCCAGCCCGAAGCGGTGGTCGAGGACCCGCGAGCCGATAAAGGCACCTGTGGACCAGCCGCGAGAAGCCAGCACGCTCGCAAGCGTGGGCACGTCGGCAGCCAGGGCGCCCTCGCCATTGACTCGCAGGCCGTGCTCGGGCGGGTCGAGGCCAGTCAGCAGGGAGGCGTGGGCCGGCAGTGTCAACGGGCACGGAGTGAGCGCGGTCTGCCAGCGGGTCCCCGCCTTGGCCAGGACGTCCAGGTTGGGGGTGGTGGCCGTGCCGCCCCACGCCCCGATGGCGTCCGCGCGCGTCGTGTCAAGGGTGACCAGCAACAAGCGCCGCGGGGACTTGGGCTTCGCGGTCTCTTGAGTCGCCGATCCGCTCAGGGCGAGCGTGAGGGCCAGTAGGAGTGCCATCAAGCGGCCAGTTTGCATTCCGTGGCTCGTCGCTCGCATATCTTCCCAGCGTTCAGTGCGACCAGACTTCGGTGTAGCCGGAACCACCGGACTGCTGTGGGCCCGTAACCCAGGCGTGCAAACACCGTTCTTCCTTGCTCTGTGCCATGCCGAGGTGAAATCGCAGATCGACACCGCAACGAGACCAGAGGTCGAGCAGGACCAGAGACCGTTTCATGCACGGCCCGAGGCCGCGCAGTGGCAGCCAAACCGCCAAACGCCCGACACTGGCCTCGAGATATGCCGGATTGTTGAGAAAGGCGAACCGCCAGGGCTTCACCCGGCGCAACCGATCGACGAGTTCAGGCAGGTCGGATCCCGGTTCGAGGCGACGCACACGCCAGGCCGCACGGATCACCGACGGCCAGGCCAGCAGAAAAAAGACTCCTTTTTTCATGCACCCTCCGCCTGTTTCTCGAGCCGAATACTCTCAATGACTTCCGCTCGCTCGCGGGCGTAGGACGACGGTCCGTAGAGGTCGCCGTGCTCCAGAAAAGCCTGGGCGTGGCATCGTCCGCAGTAGGCAAGTTTGTCGCAGATGTTACATGTATGCAGGTCCTTGGCCCGGATTTCGCGAACCCTGTTGAGCCAGGGCGATCCTTCCCAGATCTCCCTGAAACTGCGATCGCGCAGGTTGCCGCCCGAGCCAGGCAGGATGTTGCAGGCCAATACGTCACCCTCCGAGTTGATCGCACAGAATCGACTCGCCGCGGCGCACAGCGGCGCCTCGAGATCCAGTGTGAAGCCCCCCTCCACGACCGGCAGAAGGAGGGCCTTGAGTTCGCTCTGAGGCAAACGAACATCGATCGGGCCGAGGTCGCCGTCTTTCTTTGGCAGGATCGTGCCATAGACCTGATGGCTTGCCCCAATCTCGGCGGCATAGGCGGCGATGGCAGCAAGCTCTTTCCGGTTTTCGAGCTGGGCCGGCGTCTTGAGCACGACCTCGACGCCTCGTTGACGAAGGATCTCAATGCCGGACAGAGTCTTTTCTAACGTTCCTTTGCGGCCGGTGATCTTCGCAGCGACCTCCTCACGCATGGCGTGGAGGCTGATCTCGACGACGGCGTTCAAACCCTGGATAGCTGCCGCCGTGTCCTCGTCGATCAGCGCGCCGTTGGTGAACAAACGCAGCGCAAAACCCAGGCGGCGGGCCCGCTGAGCGACAACCAACCAGTCTTGGCGCAGCAGGAGCTCCCCGCCCGTCAGGGTGAGATTGAGCGTACCCATTTCGACCAGCTCGTCGAGGAGCGTCAGGACGCGTTCGGTTGTCAACCGGTCAGGCGCCTTGAAGTCCGGGATGAAGCAATGACGGCAGCGGAAGTTGCAATGATGTGTGAGTTCGATCGAAACATCGAGCGGAACGTTGTTTTCCTGCGCCATGGCGAGCAACCGTCCGTGATGACTCACTCGCCCACCCCTCCGGTCAGCACACTGCGCACGGCTTCGTCGGGCCGAAAACCCAGCTCCCAGACTGGAACCCGCTCGAGCACGGCGCAAAAGGTCTCAAATGCCTCCCGAAAGATGTCCTTCCCGAACGACGGCCAGACAACCTGGGGTCGAAGACGCGACACGGCATCGCTGATCGGCAGCCGGCGGCGGCTGTTCTTCGTTGCGTGCTGGAGAAGGTAGATCGCCTCGAGCGGGGTCGTGCCCCGGCGCCCCTTCCAAAACGGCAACGAGCTCAGCAGGGCGCCCTGGCCATCGAGACGGACCACAACGTGCTCGTCGCACAGAGCATTGTCCGGGAACAAACGGGCGAGAGTGGATTTACCGCTCCCGGAGGGACCGCTACAGACGAAGCCGCGGCCGGAAAAAACCAAGGCGGCAGCGTGCAGAATCAGCACCCGATCCCTGACGGCATAGACCAACGCCTCGATAAGACGATCAACGGGATAGGTCGCCAGCGGTCCACGAATCTCCATCGTTCCGGTAGCCCGATCCCATTCGCCGCGAAAGGAGCCTCCATCGAGCGCGTAGTTCGCACCACAACGGCTTGCCGCCAGGGGTTCCATTCGCGCCGCGTGGATGGCGCGGGGATGAGGGGGGTGCTCACCTTCCACCAGGTACGAGATCCGCAACGCCGGCGGTTGCTGGGTCGAAAACCCACCGTAGCGTTGGTGAACGAGATCCATAAAGCGCTCGTCCCGACACGAGAACGCCATCGCGACGCCCCCGAAATCGAAAACCGGGGCCTCTGAACAAGACTCGATCACGAGAACGGCACTTGGTTGCAGAGAGGGTTCGTTCCAGGATTGAATGCACAGCTTGCGGCGACCTGGCGGATCTCTTCCCGCCACAGGATGCGGGGCGGGTCGACGGCCTCGGGCTGCAGATCACCCGAATTCTGTTTTTCTGACCCCGGAGGGACTGACGCAGGGACTTCATTTTCCTCGACGGCTTCGGCGAGCCCCAGCTCCTGCAACTCGGCGCAGAAGGCGGCGACGTCCTCTGGATCGACCCCGAAGCGGGCGCCAAGAACTCCAGGATCGGCCATTCCGTCCAGGGCGTGCCAGACGTTGGCGGCGGTTTCGTTCAAGCCAAAGAATTCCTTGGCGTCGAGGTGCACGACAATCGTCGCTTCGACGATCGTCCTCCATGCCGTGTTTGGGTTGCGTCGGTAGGCCACGTTGTAACGCCCCTCGAGATCTTGCGATGACATTACCATGGATTCAGCACCGCTCAGGGAGTCAGGACAAACGGTTGAGAAGCGCATGCCTCGCTCTGCTCATCGAGGAAGGCTTCGGCCGTCCACCTACCATAGAGAGAGTTGGTAACGATCGGCGTGCCACCGACGGGAACCGACAAAGTGACCTCCGGCAGGCTCGACGGGTCGGCTTCGTCCACCAGACGAACCGCCACCGGTCGAGGATATCCTTCGATCAGACGCATGCTTTTACGACGTGCCGAGGCCGAGGCGATCCCAACGGACAACGTCTGGTAGTGGTGGCCCTTCGGGGTGAAAAGCTTGAGATGCAACAGGTGGTCGCCGCTGAAACCGTCGACAAAAAGAACGGTGAGGTCCAGGTCGAGCATGCGGATGGCAGAAAACTGAGGCAGCGCACCTGATTCCCAACGGTAGGTGTCACCACTCTCGAAGCCATCGCCGAAGAGCAACTCGGTGGCCGTGACGACGATCCCGGCACATGCGGCAGCGGCCTTGGCCGGTGGCGCGTCGGAACCGTAGGCAGGCGTCGAGTCAGCGGACTCGTTCGGAAGTCTGTGCGGCTGCGAAGATTTGAAGATAGATGTTAGAACAGGTTCTTGAGGAGTGGCGCCTTTGACACCGTCATTCGGGCCCGCCGCCCCCGCTGTCAACGCGCCGAGCAGGATGAATCCGATGAGCCTAGTCAGCATTTCGCACCAGCTTTCTGGTTGGCCCGACTACGAAACCCAATGCGATACTCGGGCAGGCAGTTCCGTTGTGGTCATCACGCATCTCGACTCTCCTAAGGTAGGGGCAATGTGACCGAATAGAGTCGGCCATCTTCCGTTCCCACGTATGCGATCTCCGACACAGCATCCATCGCCGGGCTGCCGACGCTCGCGGTGCCGTCACCGAGGAGCACCGAGGTGATCACCGGAGCGGCTGAGATCTCGAGTTGATAGAGCCGGCCGTCGCTCGACCCGACCCAGACATACGAACTACCGCCGACGTCCGACGCCAGTGGGACGGCGGGATTGGCAATCGAGCTCACCGACCAGTTGAGCGCCGCGCTGGCGCCGTTGTCGGTGATCGACCACAGTGTGTCGGTGGTGCTGAAGATCAATTTGTTGGTGCCGATGCGTGGCCAGACGTAGCCCTTGATCGCGCCATTGCCGGATTCAAACGGCGCCGCCCAGAGATCGGCCCCGGTGGCCGGATCCAGGGCGTGGACCGCGCCCGAGTTGGTGCCGATGTAGAGCTTGCCACCGATGAGGATCGGGCTGGGGTCAACATCGCCGAGAGCGCGAGCCCAGACCAGCGTCGCATCCGTCCCCGTAAAGCTGACACACCACACGGTGTCTGCGCTTCCTGCCGAACGCTGGCGGCTGGTGAAGTAGGCCCGCGAGGTGGCGTAGTCGAGGCTGGCCGTGCCGGAAATGACGCCGATCTCCAGGTCGTCGCCGCCCTGCGCGGTGGTGTTGCTGAAGGTCCAGGCGAGCGTGCCGTCGGCGAGGTTGAGAGCGTTGAGCCCATTGCCCATCGTGGCCGCGCGGGTGCCGACCATCAGAAGGTCAACGGCGCCGCCAAAAGCAGTGAATATCCCGGCCGGAGCCGCCTGCACCATGGCGCCGAGATCGGGGCTCATCCAAAGCTGCTGGCCGCTATTGGCGTCGACCGCGTAAACCCTCTGGTCGTGGGAACCAAGGAAGGCGACTTTCGTCGCACCCCCAATTGCCACCGGGACGATCGGCGGCCGGCTCTGGGCCGGACCGTTCATTGCCAGTGGGCTCCATCCAGAGGGCCAGACACCAGAGCCGGCGGTGTCCATTGAATGCAGCACGCGGTCGTTGGCAACGCCGTAGACAGATCCGATCCCCGGCGGCGCCAGGGCCGACGCACCGGTCGAATAGGCCCAGGTGACGTTGCCCGAGGTGTCGAAAGGCCGCGCCGACACCGTCTTGCGGGCCGAGTATTCGCCTGCGCCATTGTCGACAAAAACACTGTAGAAATAATTCGTACCGTTGGTGAGGGATCCGTGGATGGCGCTGCCTTTGCCCCCGAGTCCGTCATTCTGGTCGACCAGCAACGTTCCCGCCGTTGGATCAGCCGGAAAGCCGGCGGTCGATAACCGCACCATTGTCGAACCGTAGCCGCCGCCGGTCGGGTTGAGCCACTCGATTACGTTCTGGCCGTCGCTGGCGCTGGCTGTGAGGAACTGGACCTGATTTGGAGCCAGGCTGCAGCTCGAACCCGGTCCCCAAATCTGGATAGCCATGTCGGGGTCGGTGGCTCCGCAACTCGTATAACCGTTGCTCCAGGCCGTGCACCCACTACCGAATCCATCCCCCGGATTCTTCCAAGCATTTTCGCTGCCGCCGACGGCACTCACGCCGAGCCAGAACCACTGGCTGGTGCCGGGGTTGTAGTTCATGTTGGCCACCACACTGACCCAATACCGGCCCGGCGAGAGAGCGCAAACCGTCGGCAAGGTGATGTCAAACTGGCCGGAGTTGTCGACATAGTCGACGCCCGGGATGAGTCCCGGATAGCTGCAGGCCGGTATGGACGGATCAATGGGAAGGCTCAGCGGCGGCGCGCCGCCGTCATCGGCGTAGAACATGACGTCGATGCTCGGGGTCGGCCCCCCGGCCCCATAGAAACCGTCGATGAAGAGAAAGTCGATAGTCCAACCACCTGACGGCACCAAAAGGTCCACGCCCCTTTCGTTGGCGAAGGTCGGAAAATCGCCGTAATTCTGCGAATTCATGCCGTTCACGGTGGTGCCGGCGGTCTGGTCGTAAAGCAGCACCGGAGCGCCGCTTGGCGGCGCGCCGTTTTGCTGCACGGTGTTGGTCTCCTCATTCCCCGTCTGACACGGCCCTCCGTTCCCAATAGTGGCATCCTCGGCGCGCACAACGTAATAGTAGAGCGTACCGCCGGCTACCGAGGTGTCGTCGAAGAAGGCGTCCGTCACGCAGGACTCGAGCAGGTTGCCGGAACCGGGCGTGAACCCCGAGGTGGTGCTGCGGTAGATGTTGTAGACCAGAGGTCCCGAATTGCAGTTGTTGGTGCCCGCCGACCACTCGAGGCGCAGACCGCAGCTGCCGCCGGCGGTGATCTGGCTCACCGTTGACAGGCCGCCGAAAGTCGGCGGCGTCGTGCAGTCGCCGAAGGCGGCCGCAGAGTCCTCGTTGGAGTCGGTCGATTCGCAGATTTCGAAGGCGCGCACCACGTAGTAGTAGGTCACTCCGGGAGTGAGCCCGAAGTCGTCGAAGGTCAGGGTGCCGCCACCGACGCTGCCGACCTGACCGTAGGGGCCACCCGCGATCGTCGACCGGTAGATCCGATACTGACTCGGCGCCGGCGCCACGGCGTTCCAGTTGAGGGTGATCTTGTTGGCGGCGGATGCGCTCGCCGTCAGGCCGGTGGGCGCGTCCGGCGCGGTGCAGGGCACGCAGAGATCGCTCTGGATATCGCAGACCTGGAAGGAGACGTTGCTCCAGCGCACGTTGTCGAACCAGTGACCAGTACCGACCACCGCCGAGTCGGTGTTGTGATTGACCTCGAGCTGATAGCTCTCCCCCGCCGCCAGGCCTGACAGGTCGAAGGTGGCATCGCCCCAGGTGAGGTTAGTGCCCGCCCAACCATCTTCCGTACCGACGTGCCCAACAGGGTTCCACGTGCCGGTGGTATAGGTGCGCCCGGTGGGGGTCAACAGGGTGTGACTGCCGTCGCTGAGCCGGATGGCATGCACATTGGCCCGGTCCCAGAACGGCGCCTCGATGTCGTGGCGCTCGGCCATCACCACCGATGTCGCTCCGGCGCCCTTTTGGAAGATTGGCGACAGTGCCGCATCGTTCTGGTCATCGAGACCGCTCGAAGAATGTACCGACCAGATACCTGAGTCGGCGGTAACGTTCTCGCGGCTGTAACCCTGAACGAAAGTCCAATCATCGTTGCCGGTCTCGAAGTCATCGGTGCGGCTTGCGGTCAGGGCCAAATCCTGCTCGACGGGGCCGTGGGTGAAGGTGTCGAGGTTCGATCCCGCCATCTCGTCGGCAGTGACCGAGATATTGAAATTCAACGTCTGGCCGCAAACTGCGCCATCGAGATCGAAATCGAAGGTTCCTGTGGTCTGCGAGCTGACAGCAATGCTTCCGACGTTGACCGGCATGCCGGTGGCGATCGTCACCTCGGTGTCGGTGCTGGTGACGGTGAAGCGGACGTTGGTCAACGCCCCGGCGCCGTCGTTGACGATCCCGACCTGGATGCGCCCTGTCTCGCAGTTGTCGACGAAGCCGTCGCCGTCATTGTCGGTGGGGACCGAAACCAGGATCGCCGAGTCGCTGACGTACTTGGCGCTCGGCCCGGAGACCGGCGTACCGCTCAAGCAATTCGACGGAGGCGAGGCGCAGGCCTCGTTGCCCACCGGGTGGCGGACAATCTGGTAGTAGTACGCGGTGCCATTGGCGACTTCGTTGTCGACAAACAGGGTGCCGGAGACGTCCTCCGCAATCTTGGTGAAGCCTGCGCTGCAGCCGACCTCGTTGCGGAAGACGTCGATGACATCGGGGGCGGGGTCGGGCGTCCAGTCGAGGGTGATCTGGTTGTTGCCCGGAGTGGTCGGGTTGAGGTTCGGCGCCGGCGGCTGCGGACAGGCTCGGAAGCAGGTGGTGTTGTCGCTGGCACAGGAGCTGCCGGCAGAGTTGCCGATCCCGTGGCGATTGAAGGCGGCGGCGATTTGACAGGCGTGGGGGGTGCCGTTCGCGAGGTTTCCGTCGTCGTCGTCAACCGCGCGAAACGTCCTCCAGTTGCTGCCTGCGTTGCAGCCGTTGGAGGTCAGAGCGCCGATGTTGCAGGAGAAGGCCTGGTTGGCGGTCGGTCGCGACAAATACCATAGTCGATCGGTGACCCCCCAAGCACCTGCTGCGTTGTATGTACCACCTGTACCGGGGCAATTCCAATCCGGGAAAGCCGGATTGCGGGTACCGCAGCCGGCCTGCAGATCGAATGCGGCGAGATCGAAAAGGGCTCCCGAGGAGACCAGCGATTCGCAATGTCCCTCCTTGTCGTTGGGCGGGGACTGTCCGAGTCCACAAGGCCCGACGTAGCCACCGCCACCGTCACTCGGGCAGTTCGGCCCGGTAAACGAAGCGACGGTCATTGGAGCGTTGGCTGTGTGGCGACCCCAATCGATGTCGCGCACACCGTCACAGTTGGTGCACGGGTTGCCGTAACCGCCGCAATTGCCACCCAGAAAACCCCAGCCGGTGCATGAGTCGAGTGTCTGAAGGGCAGCGGTGAAGTCGCCGTAGGTCTCGCCGGTTCCGTTGTCGGTCGAGCCGCCGTTGCCGTCATTTGAATCCAGCCCGTGGGCCCACTCGTGCAACGCGATGCCGGCGTCTTCGCCAGTATTGCCGCAACCTCCTCCCGAGGTGTAGAAGTTGACCGTCGAGCCGTTCCAGAAGGCGTTGCAGTTGTTATTGATGTTGACGTTGGCGGTCAATTGGGCCTGGAGCCAGGTGTTGGCCGGCAGATAGGTGCGGCCTTTCTCCTTGATCTTGTTGAGGTGCCAGAATTGCTGGCGGGCCGCGGGACTGTTGTCGTTGATACCGTTTTGATCCTGGCAATCTCCCGGGGCGTTGGGCACCAAAATCTCGCCGAAGGCGATGTCTCCGGCTGCGTCAGAACCCGCTGTGCCCGGTGTACCTGTGCAGTTGTCATTGATCGTGACGTAAGGCCCGTCGTGGCGGGCGGTCTGGGGACTGCCATCCCAGCTGTAAAGACCCGAGGTGTTGGATGTCGCCCCAAGGGGATTGACCGTAGTGAATGGCCAGCCGGTGACAACCTGCGCCTGTTCGGTTCCACCGACCCGCCACGACACCGGCCAGTAGCCGCCGGTGACCTGCGAGTAGCGGTTGACGTCTTTGAACTCGACGATCTCGCCGGTCACCGCGTTCACCCGCGCCCGCCAGGTCGGGTGCTCCTCGCCCCTGTGGAACGACAGCTCCCAGACCGGCAGCAGATCGTAGCCGCGGCCCGGGGTGTAGCTGGTCTGCGACTCGCCAGCCGCCACCGGCAGCAGCATCAAAGATCCCTTGTCAATGAGCCAGTCCCGGCCGGCGACCAGGCCGGCGTAGGCCTCGAGCTCAGCGAGAGCCTTGTCGCGGCTCAGGAGCACCTCGGGGATCGGCGTTCCCGGTGCCGGCACCTTTTCGGCGCCGAACTGGACGAGGTTGCCGTTGTTGACCCGGAAAAAGATCCGCGCACCCTCGATCCGAAGGTCGCCGGCATAGACATCGAACTCCACGAACCACAGGTAGTCGGAAATGCGGCCCGAGGCCGGTCGATTGAGGCGCAGGCTGTAGGCCTGGGAACCGAGCAGAGAGGCGACCTTGGGCAGAAAGGAGCGGGCGATGCTTTCGAGTCTCTCGACGTCGAGCCGCCCCTGGCCGCTCAGAAATGAGGCGACGTCCGCGAGCTCGAGCTTGTTGCCATAGCCCGGGACCCAGGGCACACCCGCGCCTTCCGCAATCTCTACCAAACCGCTGCGCCGGTCGATCTGGGCTTTCCAGTCGCCCGGATGGCCCTGGCGGGCAGTAAAATCCGACCAGGCGGACTCGACGTCGGCTCGGAGACTCGCTCGAACCGAGCCGATCGCCTCGAGGTCGGCGGTCGGGTGGAGGATCGGGTTGGAGAGCACCATACGATGCAGCTCGCTGTCGTCATCCTGAGCAGGAACGACCGCCCACATCGGCGGTGTGGCAACCAGCAGCAACAGAGCGGCAATCAGCCACAGTCGTTGGTTGGCAAGCAAAACGCTCCACCGGAGGGTTCTCTTCTCAGTGTCCTGCCTCATGGCGTCCCCTGAAATCTCGGTATGCAGGCCGACTCGATCATTGTACGAATCCCGTACACATTTCCTCTATCCAGGATACATTACACATGGCATGATGGTGAGGGGGTGTCTCAACCAGATTCACCAGCAGACGAGGAAACCGATGCTCTCAATTTACAAGATCTTCCGACATCCACCGACGTTCTGGCTGCTCGGCATCGTGCTGATCGCCTCAGTACCGTTGCGAGCGCAGGACCCCGAAGCCTTTACCGTCTTCGCACCGGAAACCGTGGTCGCGACCATCGACAATGAGGAGCTGACCCTCGGCGAACTCATGATTCGCTACGCAACGCTGCCACAGCCGCAGCGAGACGCCTATTCCTCACGGCGCGGTGGCCTCAGCGACTTCCTCTCCGACACGGTCGGCAACATGATCGTCGCCCGCCAGGCTCTTCGAATTGAGTTGACCGAGGACAGCCTCTTCGAAATCCTGATGAATATTCACCGGGACGAGGTGTTGCGCGACCTCTATGCCCGCCGCACGGTGCTGGCTCAGATCGACGAGACGGCTGTCAAGAATCGCTATGAAGACCTGAAGGAAATCGCGTTCCAACGGCAGCCGATGGCTCGGGTGCAGCTCATCCTGGTCAGCCCGGTTGCCGAGAGTCCCCCACCCAATTCGAGCGCCGACGACGCGGTCGGTATATCCGCCGCGCGCGCGAAGATCGACCGCATCAGTCGAGAACTCGCCGCGGGTAGTGATTTCGCCGAACTCGCCCGCCAGCTGTCGGAAGATGTCAGCTCAGCCGATGGCGGCGACATCGGCTGGGTCGGGAGCAACGACCTGGTCCCCGAGCTTTCGAAGGCGGTTTTTTCGCTGGCGGCCGGCGAGACCTCTGCGGTGATCGAATCCGAGCTCGGCTTCTATCTCGCCCGGGTGATCGAACGTCGCCACGGCGGTCTCGTGCCATATGAGCTGGTGCGGGAACTCCTGTTCCAGGAGATTGTCGGTGAAAGAGCGCCTGCCCTGGCCCTCCAGGCACGCCAGGACCGCGACCGGTTGAGAGAACAGCACCAGATCGAGCTCTTCCCCGAGCGCCTCCCCTGGTAAGTTTTCTCCCCCAGTCCTCACCTGGTCACGGTTACGACTCTGCCGGCGTGGTCTTCGAGCGGCCAGGGTACGCCGCCGGCAATGTCCCTGCCGTCAATCATGATCTGCGGTCCAAGCAGCCAGCGTGTGATCTCGAGAACGATGAACAGGGCCGCCGTAGCAAGCGGCAGGACTCGACGGACCTCGACCGAGGGGCCCTTGCGAACCAATCGACTGGTCACGAGACCGGCGAATAGGGCGATCACCGGCACCGTTGAAGCTCCGTGGCGAACGTAGCCGAAGAACACCGTCGCGGCAACGATCTTGGTCGCCAGGAACAACAGCCACGGCGTCATCTCGAGAGGCCTATCGTGGAGCCCGAGAGAGAGCCCGAACCCGGCAACCACCAGCCAGGCCAACCGCCACAGCGCGCTCAGAGGCGATTTCATCGGCGCAACCATATCGGCCCGCCCCCGAAAGCCCGACAGACCCAGCGGCAGATTCGCGCCGCCGATTCCCGTCGCGGCACCATGCCAGAAAGCGAACAGCCTCTCCGCCGCCCGGCCGAGCGCTTTGCTGGGATGGGCTGCGAGCCACTCGAAGCCGAGCAACCAGCCGTGATTCACTGCCTCCAGGTGAGGTGGATACGAAAGGGCCAGATCTGGTGGGGGCAGACCCTGGACCATGATCGACGGGTAGCGATGTGCGCCGCCCGCCAACGGTGGAGGACGCTCGAGCGGCGCCCGGTCGAAACCGACCCCCGCCTCGGAGTTGTTCGCCAGGTAAAAGTTGAGTCCACCGTAAAACGTCACGAATGGGTATACCGGAAGGGGTTCGGGGATCGATCCGAAGGCCTCCTCGAGGATTCCTAAATCAGCCGCAGATACGCGGTTCCTCCCACGGACGGCGACGGTCGCGGCGACGAAGCTGGCGCTCTCCCGGCGGCAGAATGCGGGAAGCCGCATGCGAAGTGCGTCAGCTTCCTCGGTCCAATCGATCCCGGCCGCAGACTGCTCGATCCGCTGCATGGCGCTCTCGGAGGCCGAAGGTAAGGAGTGCTCGACGGTATTGAAGTGCTCGATCGCCCGCCAGGCCCGCACCTGCCACGGTGCGAGCACGGAGGCAAAAACTACGAGGCTCAGCGCGCAACGACCAAGGACCTGTCTCCGGGAACTGTCGCGCAACCAGCACGCGGCCACGATGGCGCTCGCCAGCACACAGAAGAGGATGTGCTCGACCCGCACCAGGCATGCCGCTGCGTTGAGAATCGCCCAGAGCACAATCAGCGAGCGCCTCGGTCTCACCACAAGCGGTTTCCAGCACGCGATGCAGCCGGCGACCAACACCAGATACGGGGTCTCGTTGTTGAGCGATGTCGAGAGAATCATCAGGCCGCTCGAGGCGGCGCACACGAAGCCGCAGACCAGCCCAACATTCGGCCCGAAGTCTCTCGATGCTGCGTGGTACACGATCGTGACAGCCAAAGCGCCGAGAAGGATCCACAGCAGCTTGAGCGAGACGATTGAGTCTCCGCCACCCCAGAAAAACGCCATCAGATAGGCCGCCCCAGGTGGCCTCAGGGGAAGATCAAACTCGTAGGACTGTGAGTTTCCTATTGCCCACGCCTGCTCGACCCAGGTTGCGGCGTCACCCTTGTATAACGCCGAATGCGCCCAGTTCGAATCGGGAGTCGCCTGCCAGAACAGCAGCCGTAGAATCAGGGCGAGAAAGAATACCAGCAGAGCGGGCGAGAAGCGCCGGCCGCCAGGAATGCGGCGGGAACTTCTGATCCCCGACTTCACGGTCTCAGCCCCGGACCTGATCGCATCAACGGATTCCCCTCAGCCAATCGATCAGCGTCCAGTCTGGCAGAACCGGTCTCCATCACCAACACGGTGGCGGCAGGACGTTCACCACCCGCTGCTTGAACGCCGTTGGTCACGGTGCATGGATGTTCAGGTGCCAAGAGGCAACAGGCACACTACACTCTGTGATGGTGGAGGCCTGTGCACGATGATTTCTCTTGAGACGCTGAAGGGTCGATTGGCGGATTTCCCACGGTCAGAATTGATCCTCTCACCCACTCCGCTTCAGAAAATCGAGCGGCCATCGACCACCCCTGTCGGGTTCGATCTCTTGATCAAACGTGACGACCTGACCGGACTCGCCTTTGGCGGCAACAAGGGCCGAAAGCTCGAGTACATCGTGGCGGATGCGGTCGCGCAAGGGGCCGACACCCTCGTTACCTGGGGTGGCATTCAGTCCAACTGGTGTCTCCAGACCGCGGCTGCCGCAGCGCGGGTGGGCATTCGAACGGTTCTCGTTCTGCTCGTGAAGCCTGGCGCACCGGTCAGTGACGACGGCAACTTGCTGCTCGACCACCTCTGTGGCGCCACCGTCAGGGTCGTGGAGGTCGACTCCGATCGGGGCTTTCTGAGTCTCGAGGACGTGGCCGATCTCATCGCACCGATCATGGACAAAGAAAAGGCCGCCGGCAGAACGTCATACCTCGCTCCCATCGGCGGATCGGTCGTCGAAGGCTCGATGAAAAAACCCCTTGGAGCCATGGGTTACGCCAACGCGCTGGTGGAGCTGGTGGAACAAATGCGCTCCCGAGAACTCCGCTTCGACACCGTGGTTCACGCCAGTGGCTCGGCCGGCACCCAGGCTGGCCTGGTGGCTGCGGCGAAGGCCGTGGCACCCCACCTCCGGGTCGTCGGCATCAGTGTTGCGTCCGACCGCGACACCCTGCGTGGCAAGGTTCGGACCATTGCAGAAGGGCTGCTCGAGACGCTCGCCGTCGATGCCGAGATCGAGGAAGACGACGTGATTGTCTTCGACGAGTACCTCGATCCAGGCTACGGCGTTCTGACCCCCGAGATCAGCAAAGGGATCGCGGCCCTCGCGTCATCCGAAGGGGTGGTGCTCGACCCGGTCTACACCGGCAAGGCATGGGTCGGTCTGTTGGACCTCATGGAGACCGGATACATTTCTCACGACGAGAACGTGGTGTTCATCCACACCGGTGGGACTCCCGCCCTGTTTCCCTACCGGAGGCAGATGATGGGTTTTTTGACGGACTGATCCGACAGAAACGGTGAACGGTCGGCTGTATCATCGGTGACGATGAATATCAAAATTCTCACCGGCGTTTTCGCTTTACTCCTTTTGATTGTCTTCGCATCTTCGTTGTATTACTGCGCTCAGCGGGAACCCGAGGTGTCGTCCGTGGCCGGGCCGCTGGATCTTCCGACGCGGTACCCGCCGGCGCAGCGCATCGTGGCGATCGGAGACCTGCACGGGGACCTGGAAGCAACGCGAACTGCGCTCCGCCTTGCCGGAGCCATCGACGAGTACGATCAGTGGGTCGGCGGCACGATGGCAGTTGTGCAGACCGGGGACCAGCTCGACCGCGGCGACGATGAGTTCGAGATCCTCGATCTACTGGACGCTCTGACCGTGCAGGCACAAGCCGCCGGCGGCGCGATGCACGTACTCAATGGCAACCACGAGCTCATGAACGTCAAGCAGGACCTTCGCTACGTGACCCTGGGCGGGTTCCTCGACTTTCTCCCGACGCCGGTTGCCGACCCCGAAACGGTCGATCCCCAGGTTGTCGTGGACGCCGTGCACGAGCGTTTGAAGGCCTGCCGTCCAGGGAAACCCTTCGCCTTACGGTTGCTCGACCGCAATGTCATCACAATCCTCGGCGACACCGTCTTTGTCCACGGTGGCGTATTACCCCATGTGGTCGATTACGGCATCGAGCGTCTCAACCAGGAGGCCCGGGCCTGGATCAGGAAAGACCGACAGTACCCACCGGATATTCTGCTTGCCAGCGACGGCCCGGTGTGGAGCCGGCACTACTCCGACGATCCCGATGTTGAGGATTGCCGCCTCCTCGAAGAGGCTCTCGACGGCCTTGGCGCACGCCGAATGGTGGTTGGCCACACGGTTCACGATGAAGGGATCTCCCCGGCGTGCGGCGAGATGGTCTGGCGGGTCGACGTGGGATTGGCGGAACACTACGGCGGTAGCCCTGCGGTCCTGGAACTTCAGGACGGTGAAGCCAGGGTCATCGAAGGAGAGATCCGACAGCAGTGACAGCCTGGGCACCCGATCTGGCACCGAACACCGAACGAATTATAGGTACCACATCACAGGTCCCAACCTGCGCCAAAAGAGTTGGACTTGAGGGGTGAGACCCTGGAAGGGTACCCCTAGATTTGTCAGCCGCCGTCCAACATGGCAGACCAGCCGGACGGATCGCCCGACTCGAATCCGTCCATGAAAATCACCTGCTGAGGCTCACGAACGAAGACATCCCACTCGCTGTTGCTATCGCTATCGACAAGATTGCCGGCAAACGAATGGAAAGCGACAACAAGACCGTCCGACGAAACACTGGGGAACAGCGATTTCCCATCGGATTGAATGCCGCCGGATGCAACGCTGGCGCGTTCGGTCACGCCCGTATCGCGGTCGTGAATGAAAATATCTTCATGAGCATTGGTGTCACCATCAACAAGATTCGTGGCGGCAGAATGGAAAGCGATGACGCGACCGTCGAAGGAAACGTCGGCCCGGTATGAGAACCAATTTGCCTGCGATCCGTCCGAAGCGACGCTCACGCGCTCCGTCGTCCCGGTGTCACGGTCGCGAAGAAAGATGTCATATTGGCCATTCGTATCACCTGACACGAGATTGCTCGCCGGCGATGCAAAAACGACGAACCGGCCATTCGCAGAAATGCGGGGAAACAGCGACCAGTTATTCGCCTCGGAGCCGTCCGAGGCGACGCTCATGCGCTGGGTTGTCCCAGTCTGGCGGTCATGGACAAAAACGTCACGATAGAGGTTCGAATCGCCGGCTACGAGGTTGCTGGCAAGGGAACTGAAAGCGATCAATCGTCCGTCACCGGAGATCCTGCCGTTGTAGGAATTGTCGGTCCCCTCGCTACCGTCGGTCGCAACACTCACGCGCTCCGTCGTTCCGGCCAACAGGTCATGGACATAGATATCGCCAAAGCCATTCGTGTCGTTGGCCACTAGATTGCTGGCAAACGATTGAAAAACGACGAACTTCCCATCTCCAGAAATTGCGGGTTCGAACGAGTAGCCGTTGCCCTCGGAACCGTCCGATGCGACGCTGACGCGCACGGTTGTCCCTTCCTGGCGGTCTCGGACAAAGATATCGCCAACGCCGTTGGTATCGTCGGCCACGAGATTGTTGGCATACGAGTAGAAAACCACAAACCGTCCATTTGCCGAAATGTCGGGTCCGTGGTCGTTACTGGCGTAGGAGGTGGCGTTGCCCTCCGATCCGTCCGAGGCGACGCTCACTCTCTCCGTTGTTCCAGTCAGGCGGTCATGGACGAAAATATCGAAGGTGCCGTTCGTGTCTCCCGGCACGAGGTTGGTAGAAAAAGATTCGAAGACAACGAACCGTCCGTCATCAGATATGCCGGGACACTGTGACCAATCATCTGACTCGATGCCACCGGAATCCAAACTCACCCGCTCGGTCACGCCGGCAAGAACAAACGAACTCCAGATCGTCGAAAGCGCCAGCAGCAAACAGCTCAGCTTCACAACCCCTCCTCCGCGGATACCACCCGCGACAGGAACGAATTGTGGCACCGCGAGGCTGGCTCGAGAGTGCCACCCATCACAACTTTTCCAACGTTAGCCCATGCCGCACCCAACCAGGTGAGGGTTGTGATGGGTGACACCAGATTGTGTTGCCAGGCCCCGATCTCCGCACGAGACTTCAATGCTCGGAGTTTTCCCTGTTGCCACATTCGCGGTATCCTGCAACCGAGGCGGGTTCACCGTCTCCACCGCTGAACAAGGGGGACTCTCTATGAAAACGCTGCTCATCGCGCTCGCCGCAACCACAATGTTGACACTGGGATGCACACCGTCCGATCAGGCGCAAGCCGATGCCGAGGTCACGCCCGAGGCGGAGGAGCAAATCACCGAGATGGATTTCGAGTCGGGAGAGCTCGAGCAGTCCAGCGAGGGGTCGGAGGACCTCGCAACCGAGCCAACGCCAGAGGCGGAATAGCGTCGCCCTTCATCTGCTCCACCAGTTGAAAACTTGTGGCAGCCATTCGATGGGTGGCACCTCGGGACAATGAAAATCGCCTGAGGTGCCCGGCACTCAGGAGTTCACCGTTCGTGACCCTTCGCACAGGCGGAATCCTCCATTGCCACTACAATGAGATATAAGGAGGACACTTCATGGACTCCCTCATCGATAACCAATCGACACCGCCTGGGCGACGTATATCAGCGTTCTGGCGATGGAAAGCCATCATTCTCGCTCTTCTGTGCGTCTTGACCTCACCTTCCTGGGCCGAGCAAAAAATCATCCAGAACGACAGCTTCACCGGAACAGCAACATTCACCCAACTCGCCATTTTCGCCGAGCAGGAGTACGTCGCCGCCACCTTCACGGTGGACCCGGCTGACTACCCCTTCCGGATCGAAAAGGTGCAGACCCTCGCCCTCGCGATTCTGCCGGGAACGATTGCCATGGTCTCGGTCACGGTGTGGGAGGACACCGGCGCGGCGGTTCCGGGAGCGGTGTTGCACACATCGACCTACGGTTTCCAATTGGAGAGCTCGACGACCGCCCTCAACGAGCTCGATCTGACCTGCGAGAACATCGTCATCAGCAGCGGAAAGGTCCGGGTCGGACTCCGGTGGGAGTATGTCGGCGACCCGATGGGCATCGCTTTCGACGAGGACGGGATCGCCGACGAGACCAACACAATTTTTTCATCATCGCTCGGGGGTTGGGTTTGGGCGGAGGGGCAGGCCGTAACCGGCGACTGGATCCTGCGCCTCGAGATCGAGACCAATGTCGCGGGCGCGCTGTTTGCCGACGGGTTCGAACGGGGCGACTTGAGCTGTTGGTAGAGTCCGAAGCCTGCAGATCTCACCAGTACATAAGGTGCAACCCGCCGATCTCCGACCGTAATCTACTCATTCTGATCAGCGCCGATGTCCCATGAACCCGGATTCTCAACGGTGCCAGGCACCGATCTCCGTATCTGTAGCGGGCCCGCAACTCCCATTGGCTCCCCCCTCGCGTGCACATATTGACAGGGCGATGAATCGGGGCTATTGTCTCTTGAAATTAATTCTCAATTTAGATATCGATAGATTCGTGCGACGAGCCGAAGGATCAAATGTTTTTCGAAAGGGGCCATATGCCTGGCCCATGAGGAATCTTCGAATAGCTCAGACCTGATCAGCGCCAAAACCAAACGAACCAAAAGAACAAATGTAGAAGGAGACAATACGATGCGAATAGCGAAAGAAGATATCGCGGTCAAGGTCGATGCATCGCCCGGGGCCGTAGCGCGGCAGAAAACGGATTTTGGCGACGCCACCGGATACGGCCCCATCGGGGCCGAGCACTATCAAATTGCGGCGGGAACCGATTTGTCGCCGCTCCTCCAGGGACTGGAGGACAATCTCTGTCAGGCCCCCCACTGGGGCTATCTCATCGAAGGTGAACTCATTGTCAGCTTCAAGGACGGAACCGAGGAGAATCCTCGTTCGGGCGATTTGCTCTATTGGCCTCCGGGACACACGGTTCGCGCCGAAAAGGACTCCGAGATGGTCCTGTTCAGCCCCCAGCACGAGCACACTCCGGTGCTGGACCATCTCAATCGGATGCTCGGCGGCTGATCGAGGCTACCGGGTGGGCGGTTTCCCGGGAATGGGTGCCACCCGAGCCGTCATCGTGAAATAGGCGCCCGAGTCGAAAAATCTATTTCGTTAAGGTGCCACATTAGAAATGCCAGGCACCGATCTCCGTATTTATGAATCACCTTTCCTCATGCAACGCGGTGTCCAGTGCCTCCGCGGCCGCAGCAAAATTCGCGTCCTCCTCTCTCCGCCTGGTACCTCGCCTAACCCAGAGACTGACACCATCTTCTTTTTTCCTAAGCATGCGGCCAGTTCTTTCACCACTACCACGTAACGCTCGACTCCAATCACGCCAATGAGGTCACGAATACGCTCGATACTCTGCTGTCGGCTTCGACTCGACAGATCATTTCGTTCTACCCCAAAATATCGGCAGGTCATCTCAATGCGGAAATCGGTGCCTGGCACCTTTGTGGAACCCACGCATTGACACCGCCGGCAACAGGTCCTATTCTCAATTCTCCAGGAAAATTTGGCCGCCATCGTGACTCTTGATTGTCTGTACTGAGTATTTCGGAGGTGCGTAATGATGTCGACTACCAGGGGAACACAAAGAGCCCCGATCAATGATGGTGCGCCTGTCGTTCGTCCGATGAAACTCGTTTTGAAACTGGCGATAACTGTGGCCATTGTGGTCCCGATATCGTGCGCAGCACCCGAAACCGTCGCTACGAAATCGTCGGCTACCGTGCCCGGGTCAGTGCTGTTCATTCCGGCGAGCGCACACGTGACAGGAGCGCTCGGTACGAACTGGCGAACGGATTTGGAATTGTTCAATCCCGGCCAAGCTCAGGCGACCGTAACGGTGTCCCTGCTGCGTGCTCAACAATCCAATTCCAGTCCGAGTCAGGAGACCTACGACCTCGATCCAGGCGAGGCTCTGCGCCACGAGGATGTGCTGACGTCCGTCTTCGGTTTCGAAGGTGCCGCCGCGCTCAGGGTCACCAACGACAGCGGCATGGTGGCGGTGACGAGCAGGACCTACAATCTCACTGAAAACGGAACTTATGGCCAGTTCGTCGGCGGCGTCATCAGCCACACCGCCATCCATCCCGGTCAAGAGGGCCGCATCATCCAGCTCACCCACAACCGTTCTACCACCTCCGGGTTCCGCACCAACATCGGTTTTGTCAACACCACCGATTTGCAGATTACGGTTCAGGTAGCCCTCTACCGTGCCGACGGCTCCTACCTCGGCACCAAGGCGTATACGCTCGCCCCCTACGAGTTCCGGCAGATCAACAAGATCTTCGAGAAAGTCACAAGTGAGGACGTGGACGACGGTCACGCAGTGCTGTCCACCTCCACAACCGGCGGGGCTTTCTTCGCCTACGCTGCAGTCATCGACAACCGCACCAGCGACCCCGTCTACATCACACCGGTCAACCGCAGCGCGAGCATTCCTCCCCCGCCGACGACCCCCACGCCCACTCCCTCCACGACGGTCACTGCAACACCAACCCCGACTCCGACGCCCACTGCAACGCCGACCTCCAACCTCAACCTCACCCCCTACCAGCCCAGCGAATGGAGCGGTCCGTTGGTGGTAGCGGGCACTGCCGGAACCAGAACGTCGGGCGGGCTGAGTGCCAGCGGCACCGCCTACTTCTCAGGCGCGGTCGCAAACTACGGCCCGGACGATGCCGTTTTTGCCGCCGATAGCGTCGTTATGAGAGTCGACTTCGACGGTTCCCCGCTGATTTCCATCACCGGCCCAACGGGCCAGCCCTACACTCTGGAAGCCGGCACCTACGCGTATTTTGAAGACCTTCAGGTGGGCACTATTTCTCCTGGATCGCACATCTCCACCCTTATCGCCGACCCGGACGGTCTGGTGGCAGAGAGCGATGAGGGAGACAACACCTGGGACTACAACGGCGACTGGTCCGCCA
>Ga0316198_10000111_pt1 | contig 34204 bp, 34 predicted proteins | sample OudBieAanoxic_MG_FD_204935 | JGI IMG/M metagenome (GOLD analysis project Ga0316198, IMG submission 204935) | Coastal sediment microbial communities from Oude Bieten Haven, Netherlands - site A anoxic | ecosystem: Environmental > Aquatic > Marine > Coastal > Sediment | place: Netherlands... | reverse complement strand
TAATACCTGCAATTTAGCTGCTCTATAAGCGGGGAAAATACTAGACAAAAATATAATAACTATATTTGCTCCTACTATTACCAATACTTCCTTAGAAGTTATCTCTACAGGTATCTTATTTAAATAATAAATATTAGTTATTTGATTTATCGTGTTGTCCTTTACATACCAAAGGATCCCCCCTGATGTAACGAGCCCAACTATGATCCCAAAAGATCCAAGAAAAAGCCCTTCCAGCATAAATATTCTCATTATATTTTTACTGCTAAATCCCATAGACCTCATTATCCCTATATCTCTCGTTTTTTCCTTGACCAGCATATTTAATATTACCCATACTACAAATCCTGCAATGATGACTATCAATGAAAATACCAAGATCATCACTGTTTTTTCCAAAGATAAGGCGGCCAATAAGTTTCTGTTTAGGTCTCCCCAAGTTCTGGTACTCAGATTGGTTTTCATCTGAATCTCCCCCGAAAGTTTATTTGCACTATATACATCATCTAAGAAAACCTCTAAACTAGTTACCATATTACCGGTATAGGATAAAATTTGTACTGCCCGCAATGGCACTATTATCATAGTGGTATCATATTCATAGTATCCTGACTGAAACACTCCTACTATTGTCAGATGCATCTCCCTGTTGTCAGCAGATACTACAGTAATTTTATCCCCTAATTTTGCTCCCAGCTGATTAAATAATTCCTTTCCTATGAGAAATTCTGTAGGTTTTTTTATATCCATTGTTCCAGCAACTATTTTTTCATCCAAATTCATGGCTGTTTTAGCATCATCAAAATCCAGTCCATTTATCTTCACTCCTGAGACATAAGAACCAAAAATCCCCTTATACTTTAAGATCCCTTGGGTGGATATCTGGGGCACTACACCCTTTACACCTTTTATCGACTCTATCTGTGTCTGTAACTCCCTGTAATCATCTATAGCTTCTCCATCTTTTGTAGCCACTATATGAGAACTTATAGAGAGTATGCTGCTCACCATATTTTTATCTAGTCCATTGGCTATTCCTATGGAAACGGTCAGGACCGTCACACCAATAGCTACTCCCAATACAGCTATTATACTCTGTCTTTTTCTTTCTAAAATATGTTTTTTGGCTATAAAAAACTCTATCATATTAATGTCAATCACCCTCCGTCTGTTACCAAAATTATACAACATAAAAACTGTTTGTACAATAAAAAAAGAGGGTGACCCAAAAGGGTTCCCCGCTTCGCTTTTTTGAGGTATATAAATAATTGTAGAGAAGGAAATTATTTTTAGAGACTATAACCAAAAATAGATGCTATTACCATCTAGTATAATGACTTTAATCCTTAAAATCATGTTGTTAGGGTGGTCAGAAATAATCTTTTCTTTGGCAAAATCAAACAGATTTTTGTTATATCTATTAAAATTAAATATCAATAAAAAGAGGCTGACTCAAGTAGAAAATATACTTATAAGTCATCCTCTTTTAAGGTTAATTTTATTGATTTTCGTTTATTATTAAATAAATACTCCTAGCTACACTGAAAACTTATTTATTTACAAAACCCAACATTTTCTTGGCATAAAATTTCAAAATTTTGAGCTATTTTTACATCATATATTCAGCTCACCTATTTCCTCATAGAAAATTTCTGACCTGTATTTTTTTAATAATTTTTTAGTTGAACATTAAATATCTTAGAAAAGTTTGATTTAAAGATCTCTATTACATCTTCTCTTGTATTTTTTTTACCTTCGTTCAATATTGAAGTAACTCCTAAATCACTTAGGCCACAAGGATTAATATTATTAAAATAATCTAGAACAACTTCGTGATTTATTGCAATACCGTGAAGTGTCCTCCATTTTTTTACTTCTACTCCTATAGCACAAATTTTTCCTTTTTCCGTAAAAATACCGACAATTCCTTCTTTTTTGTGAGCTTTTATTCCTAGTCCTTCTAATGTTAGAATTATGATATCTTCTAAAGATTCAATATACCATTTAATACTTTTTTTGAAGTGAGATAAATTCATGATAGGATAGATAACTATTTGACCGGGACCGTGAAAAGTTACTTTCCCGCCTCTTCTAATATCAATAAGCTCAATGCCTTTCTCTTCTCTTTCCTCTTTTGAGATAAAAATCTCACTATCTTCACCTCTAATACCTTTAGTTATAGTAGGGTTAGGCTCAGTTATAATAAGGTATCCAAATTTTTCTTTATCAGCAATTAAGTTATCGAAAGATTTCATTTGTAAATTATAGGACTCTAAATATGGTGCCCTTCCTGTGTCTGTAACTCTTATATCTTTCATTATCTATTTAACCCCTCCAAATATTTATATCTAAAAATTAAAAGAGCTTTATTTTTTCGTTCTTTAACATCACCTTTTATAAATTGAACTTTAATCTTATCGTTAAGTAAAAATTCTTCATCTTTTAAATCTTCAACATAATTTTTAACTTCTTCTACCTCATCCTGAGATAGTTCAGACTTTACTCCAAATGCCAGAGATAATGCCGCATTTCTATCTCATGTATCACACATTTTTGCATCCCTTTCAAGAAGAGATTCTAATATGCTATCTTCTATAGCTTTTTTAGCTGATTTACCGTTTAAAAAACTCATTAATTCTCCTCCTTTTCAATTATTCCCCTCAAATTATACCTTACCAAGAGTGGGTAACTTTTATATCTCTCGCTGCTTTTCCTTCATCAATCCTTTTAACTAATGTGGTTGTTGGTGCTAATAGAACAACTTCAGGATTTTCCTCCATCTCTTTTTTTATAGTAATCATAGCCTCTATAAATTCATCCATTGTTTCTTTACTCTCTGTTTCTGTAGGCTCTATCATCATAGCTCCTTTTACGATAAGAGGAAAATAGATTGTTGGTGGATGATATCCAAAATCTAAAAGTCTTTTTGCGATATCAAGTGTAGTTATCTTTTCATGCTCTGGCTCTGTTAATACAAACTCATGTTTACATACTCTATCGACTGCAATGGGATAGTGTTCTTTTAATTTTGCCATCATATAATTTGCATTAAGAACTGCAGTTTCACTGACAGTCTGTAAACCGCTTCCACCCATTGTCAAGATATATGCATACGCTCTTAAAATAACACCATAATTTCCATAAAAACTACGAACTTTACCTATACTGTCTGGTTTATCATAATTAAGATGATATTTCTTTTTTGTTTTTTCTATCACAGGTACAGGCTGAAAATCAGCAAGTTTATTTTTAAATCCTATCGCTCCACATCCAGGACCCCCTCCACCATGTGGAGTAGAAAAAGTCTTATGTAAATTATAATGCATTACATCAAATCCCATATCCCCAGGTCTTGCTTTGCCCATTATTGCGTTCATATTTGCCCCGTCATAATATAACAATCCTCCGGCTTCATGTATAAGTGTTGATATTTCTTTTATATTCGCCTCAAAGATCCCTAGGGTACTTGGATTTGTTAACATAAATCCTGCTAGTTCATCATTTAGATGTTCTTTTAGGGCTTCTATATCTACATCACCTTCTGGTGTTGATTTAATCTCAATCACATTATAGCCTACAATTTGTGCTGAAGATGGGTTCGTTCCATGAGCAGAATCGGGTAGTATTATATTTTTTCTTTTAAAATCACCATTTTTCTCATGATAAGCCTTTATCAACATAAGTCCTGTCATTTCTCCATGAGAACCTGCAGCAGGTTGAAGGGACACTTGATCCATCCCGGCGACTTCAGCCAAATGTTCTTGCACTTCATACATCATTTCAAGAGCTCCCTGTACACTCTCTTCGGGTTGATAAGGATGGAGGTTTACCATCTTAGAGTTTCGAGCTATCACTTCATTTATTTTAGGATTGTATTTCATTGTACAAGATCCCAAAGGATAGAATCCTGTGTCTAGCCCAAAGTTTTTATTAGATAAACGAGTATAGTGCCTTACTACCTCATTTTCACTCACTTCTGGTAATTTTATATCCTTTGTTTTTAGTAAATTCTTTGATATTTTCAAGTCAATAATAGGATTCTCTACCTCGAATTCTGGTAATGAATAACCACACCTTCCTTTTTTAGAAATTTCAAATATAAGTTTATTATATTCTTTCATCTACATCTCACCCATCCTCTTAGCAAAACTATCAATCTCTGACTTACTTCTTTTTTCCGTAGTACAGACTAAAGATGTATTTTTAAATTCAGGATATTCATTTTCCAAAGGATATCCACCCAAAATTCCAGCCTGTAATAATTTTTCATTGATAATTTCAGGGGATTCATCTCCTTCTATTACAAATTCCTTAAAAAATGGTCTATTAAATTTTAGTTTATACTTGCCTGATTCTAAAATTTTGCTCAATGTATAATTGGATTTTTTATAACATTGTTCAGCCATTTTTTCTAATCCCACTTTTCCTAGAAGACTCATACAAATAGTGGCTGCCAGAGCATTTAATGCATGATTTGAACAAATATTAGAAGTAGCTTTATACCTTCTAATATGCTGTTCTCTTGCTTGAAGAGTTAAAACATAAGATCTTTTACCATCTTGATCCACACTTTCTCCAACTATCCTTCCTGGCATTTTTCTAATAAGTTCTTTGGTTACTGTCATAAATCCTAGATAAGGTCCACCATATGTAAGTCCGCTTCCAAAACTCTGGGCATCTCCAATAACAATATCTGCTCCAGATTCCCCAGGAGTTTTAAGCACTCCCATTGCTACAAGATCTGTATATACAATATATTTTGTTTTTTTATCTGTAATATTTTCTCTGATTTCATCTAGATCTTCAATTATTCCGAAAAAATTAGGGCTCTGTACTATTACTCCTGCTGTTTTATCAGAAATTTTATCTTTTAAATCTTTAATAGAAGTCACACCTTCATCTAACTCTACCTCTACTACCTTTATATCTCTAAATTTACAATATGTTTCGAGAACTTTTCTTGTTTCAGGATTAACACTCTTTGAGACAACTATTTCTTTTCTTTTAGTAACAGTTGCCGCTACCATTGCTCCTTCTGCTGCTGATGTGGCACCGTCATACATGGAAGCATTGGATGCAAACATCCCAGTTAAGTTAGCTATCATCGTTTGATATTCAAATATACACTGTAATGACCCTTGACTAATTTCAGGTTGATATGGTGTATAAGCTGTATAAAATTCAGATCGGCTAACCAAATGGTCAACTGCTACAGGGATATAGTGATCGTATGCTCCTGCTCCCCTAAAACATATAAGGTCTGATAAATTCTTATTACCTAATTCCTCTATTCTTTTTTTCAATTCTATTTCAGACATGGGTGCACCAATATTTAATGGTTGACTTTGTTTTAAATTTTTAGGGATATCATCAAAAAGTTCCTCAACGCTATTAATGCCAATTACATCTAACATCTCTTTTCTATCTTCCTCTGTAACAGGTATGTATCTAAACATTAATGAGCCTCCTCACATAATTCATTATATGCTGATAATTCTAATAAAGAATCTAATTCTCCTTCATCTGAAAGTTCAATCTTTATAATCCAAGTTCCATATGGATCTTCATTTAATAAAGTAGGGCTATCTTCTAAAGCCTCATTAATTTCGATAATTTTTCCTGATACAGGCATATATGAATCTGAAGCCGCTTTTACAGACTCTATAACACCAAAGGCTTCTTCAACTTCAAATTCATCATCAATTTCAGGAAGCTCTACATATACAATTTCTCCCAATGATTTCTGTGCATGATCAGTAATCCCTATAAAAGCTGTATTTCCTTCTTTTCTAATCCATTCGTGATTCTTTGAATAAAGTAATTTTTCCACGATTAATTCCTCCTCTAAGTTTTTTATTTATTTTTTATATTTTTTTTCTAGAAACTTTTTACTAATTATTTCTGCATCTACAAGTTTTTTTCTAACTTCTATTTGAATATATGTTCCCAACTTAGCATACTCTATATCTATAAGAGCAAGACCAATACTTTCCTTTTTTCCAGGAAGTTGATAGCCTGTTGTGACAGCTCCTATCTCTTTTCCATCGGCAATGACTTTATATCCACCTCTAGCAATACCTTTTCCAATTAATTTAAATCCTGCAGTTCTTCTTTTTAACCCATCTTTTTTTTGTGCTACAAGAATATTCTTCCCTATAAAATCTCCAGCCTCTAACTTTACAAAGAAACCAAGTCCTGATTCTAGGGGAGTAACATCTTCTCTTAATTCATTCCCATAGAGAGGTAAACCTGCTTCAAATCTAAGTGTATCTCTAGCTCCTAGTCCTATAGGAGAAAGGTCTTCTCCACCAACATTTAGTAGTTCTTCTACAATAGAAGCCGCTTTATCATTACTTAGATATATTTCAAACCCATCTTCTCCAGTATATCCAGTTCTTGAAACTAGACATTCTACTCCAGATAATAGAACTTTAGAATTAAATGTAAAGAATTTTATCTCATTTAAGTCAATGGTTGTAATTTTTTGAAGGATCTCTTGAGCTTTAGGTCCCTGAATTGCAATTTGTGAAACGTCTTTAGATATATTTTTAGGTACAACATTAAAATTTTGAGATTTTTCTTCTATCCATCTATAATCTTTTTCAATATTAGATGCATTTACTACCAACAATATTTTTTCATTTGAATACTTATAAACAAGCAAGTCATCGACAACGCCGCCTTTTTCATTGCACATAAATGTATACATCACTTGATTGTTATTCATAATACTTGCATCATTGGCAACTAAGTAGTCTACAAATTTTAAAGCTTCTAAACCTTCAATAGTAATTTCTCCCATATGAGATACATCAAAGAGACCTGCTCTTTCCCTTACGGCAAGATGTTCCTCTTTAATTCCTTCAAATTGAATAGGGAGTTCCCATCCTGCAAAGTCTACTAATTTGCCACCTAGTTTTTTGTGCACTTCATTTAACGACGTTTTTTTCAATTCCATTTTATCCTCCTTAATCATTATATAGTTGCCAAGCCTTGTAAGAACTTCTAACAAGAGGTCCAGAAGCCACGCCTTCAAAGTCCATTTCTTCAGCTTTTTGTTTATACCATTCAAACTCTTCAGGAGTTACGTATTCAGACATAGGGTAGTGTTCTTCCGAAGGTCTCAAATATTGACCTATAGTTAACAAATCACAAGAATTTTTCCTCAAGTCTTTAAAGACTTCAATAACTTCTTCTCGAGATTCACCTAGTCCCAACATTATTCCAGATTTTGTTTTGATTGTAGGGTCTATTATTTTTGACATCTTCAATATGTCTAAACTTCTATTGTATTCAGCCTCTGGTCTTACGAGATTATATAACCTTGGAATTGTTTCGATATTATGGTTTAATACTTCGGGCATTGCTTTTAAAACTGTTTTTAAAGATTCTTCACTCCCTTTTAAATCAGGAATTAATACTTCAATTCTGACATCCTTATCTATTTTTTTGATCTCTCTTATAACCTCAGCAAAGTGGTTAGCACCTCCATCAGCTAAATCATCTCGAGTTACTGATGTAACTACTACATAATTTAATTTGAGTTTTTTTACAGCTTCAGCGAGATGTTTAGGTTCATCAATATCTAACTCCTTAGGTGACCCATCTTTTACATTACAAAATTTACACTTTCTAGTGCATATTCCCCCCATTATCAAAAAGGTTGCAGTCCCACTAGAGTAACACTCTGCTCTATTGGGGCAATTGGCTTCTTTACATACAGTTTTTAAATTCAATTCTTTTAATATACTCTCTATATTTTGAAAACCTTTAACACTTCCTAAGTTTATTTTTAGCCATTCTGGTTTTGCTACTCTGTTATTATTCATAAATATTATCCACTCCTCTATTCATAATTTGCCCACTACGGGAAAAGATTCTTTACTTTCTTTTGTAACACACTAAAGTGTATTTCTATATTACGATAAAGTAAACAATTAATTTTTTTTTCACTCTATAATGAAATAACATAAACTAAAAAAGAATAGAAACATTGTTATGGTCGGCCTAAAAAAAATACGTAAAAATTTGGTGATGTTGTTTTTTTCACAGTAAAAATTGTCGGTTTAGAGTAATTTTGAAAAAAATTACAGATAATGAGAATAGAGAATATGGAATAAAAGATTTTGAAAAATACGAAAGCGAAAAATAATATCAGAAGAATTAAGTGAAAGTATCAATGATAATCTAAGCGAGGATAAAATATCGCTATTTAAGAGAAAAAGAATTAGGCTACATAAGCGTCGTTAGCTGTCTTTGGAAAAATCAAACAAAATTATATACAAATAAAAAAAAGACAGGTCAAAGACCTGTCCAATTAATTACTTTCTTATTCCTAATTTAGAGATTAACGTTCTGTAACCATCTAAATCTTTCTTGATCATGTAGTCTAATAATCTTCTTCTCTTACCAACCATTTTCATTAATCCTAATCTAGAATGGTGATCCTTCTTGTTAGTTCTTAAGTGATCAGTTAAGTGATTAATTCTCTCAGTTAATATAGCTACTTGTACCTCAGTACACCCTGTATCAGTTGCTGATTTTCCGAAATCTTTGATGATTTCTGCTTTAGTTTTCATTGCCATTGTTTGTTCCTCCTAAAAATTAAATTATCCAGACCAAGCCAAGGGCGACACCCCAAAACCTAGATATGAATTTCAAATAATTATAACAAAATAATAACATTCTGTAAAGGAGAAGTTTTTCAATTTTTCCTAATTCAATATTTTTTTCAAATATTTTCCAGTATAGGAAACTGTAGATTTTATTATTTCCTCAGGTGTCCCTGTAGCTATGATCTCACCGCCGCCATCTCCACCTTCAGGACCAATGTCTATCACATAATCTGTTGTTTTTACCACATCTAGATTATGTTCAATTATAATCACAGTATTCCCTTTGTCCACCAGTCTGTTCAGGACTTCCAATAACTTTCTTATATCCTCAAAATGAAGCCCTGTAGTAGGTTCATCTAATATATAAATTGTGTGACCCCTGCTCATCTTAGATAGCTCTGTTGCTAACTTTATCCTTTGAGCTTCCCCTCCAGAAAGGGTAGTTGCAGGCTGGCCTAACTTTATATAATCTAACCCTACATCTATTAACACCTTTAATCTTCTCTCTAAAGATGGAATTTTATTGAAGAATCCATAGGCATCTCCTACACTGAGATCCAAAATTTCAGATATATTTTTTCCTTTATACTCTATTTCCAAAGTTTCCCGATTATACCTTTTCCCCTTACACACTTCACATTCCACATATACATCCGGCAAGAAGTTCATCTCAATCTTAATGATTCCACCCCCCTGACAGGCTTCACATCTCCCTCCTTTTACGTTGAAGGAAAATCTTCCTTTTTGATATCCCCGGAGTTTAGCTTCATGAGTTTCAGCAAATATTCCTCGAATATCGTCAAACATTTTAGTATAGGTAGCAGTATTTGATCTAGGAGTTCGTCCAATGGGACTTTGATTTATATCTATTACCTTATTTAGATGGTCCATACCTTTTATTTTTTTATAATCCAAAGGATAGAGCTTTCCTTTATTCAAACTGTTGAATAGTATAGGATACAAGGTTTGATTGATCAAGGTAGATTTTCCGCTTCCACTTACTCCTGTAACAGCAGTCATTATTCCCAGGGGTATCTTTACATCTACATTTTTTAAATTATTCCCGCAAGCTCCCAACAACTCCAAATATTCTTTGGATCTACGTCGTTTTTTCGGGATCTCTATCTTTATCTCTCCCTTTAGATATTTCCCGGTGAGAGATTTTTTTGACTTCATAATCTGCTTAGGGGTTCCTTTGGCTACTATCTCCCCTCCAAATTTCCCAGCCCCTGGACCTAGGTCAAAAATGTAATCCGACTGCATCATGGTATCCTCATCATGTTCCACAACTATTAGGGTATTTCCCAATTCCTTAAGTCTGTTTAGAGTTTTCAATAATTTATCATTATCCCTTTGATGCAGGCCTATACTAGGTTCATCTAATACATAGAGTACCCCTGTCAGCCCACTTCCAATTTGAGTAGCCAGTCTAATCCTTTGAGATTCTCCTCCAGACATGGTTCTGGTCTCACGGGCAAGGCTGAGGTAATCTAAACCTACATTTATCATGAAGTTGAGACGTTCCCTTATCTCTTTTAATATATCCTTGGCAATAATCTCCTCTTTAGAATTCAGAGTAAGTTCATTGAAAAATACTAAACAATCTTTTATACTTAAAAAGCTCACATCCATGATATTCATTTTATTGATTGTAATGGACAATACCTCATCTCTGAGCCTCTTCCCATGACATTTGTTGCATGTTCTACGCATCATGTATTTATTCTCTATCTCGTCTTTCATAGATTCCGAACTAGTCTCATAGTATCTTCTCTCTAAATTCTCGACTATTCCTTCAAAACTCTTCATCCCATTGTAGCTGAATTCACGTCCAACATAGTCAACTTTAAATTTTTTTCCAGAACTTCCATAAAATATGATGTTTTTTTCTTTCTTTGTCAATTTTTTAAAGGGTTTATCCAAATCTATCTTAAAGGTCTTTGCCATAGCCGAAAATATTGTCCATACATAACCCTTGGTGCTAGAAGCTCCAGGGATATATATTCCTCCATCGTTAATAGATTTCTTTTCGTCTATGATCAGCTTATTTTCATCTACTTCTAATTTTTTCCCCAATCCGTTGCACTCTGGACAAGCACCATAGGGAGCATTGAATGAAAATAATCTAGCATTAATATCAGGTATTTCTATATCTTCATGATTAGGACAGGTGAAATTTTCACTGTAAGAATGATCCAGCCCGTTTATATTGGCTATGACTCTTCCTTCAGATAATCCGATGGAACTCTCTATCCCATCTGTCAATCGAGTTGAAAACTCAGTTTCTTTCTTTATTATCAGTCTATCTATAACGACCTCTATATTATGTTTTTTATTCTTATCCAGGTCTATCTCATCTTCTAAATATAGGATTTCACCATCTACTCTGGCCCTTACAAATCCCTTTTTTATTAGGTTGATAAAAAGATTTTTATGAGTACCCTTCTTATCTTTTACAACTGGAGAGAGAAGTAGCAGTTTGTCTCCTAAATTTCCTTTTTCCATAATGGTGTCTACAATCTCATCTACACTTTGTTTTTTCACTGGAGAATTACAGATGGGACAATATGCCGTTCCTATATGAGCATAGAGTAATCTCATATAATCGTATACTTCAGTCATTGTCCCTACTATTGATCTTGGGTTTTTATTAGTTGTTTTTTGCTCGATGGATATTGCCGGAGACAACCCTTCTATACTGTCTAAATCTGGTTTTGTCATCTGTCCAATAAATTGTCTGGCATAAGCTGACAGACTTTCTACATATCTCCTCTGCCCTTCAGAATATATGGTATCAAAAGCCAGGGAAGACTTCCCGCTACCACTTACTCCAGTTATAACCACAAATTTATATTTTGGTATTTCTAAATTTAAATTTTTAAGGTTATGCTCTCGTGCTCCCTTAATAACAATCTGATTTTTCATAATTCCCTCCTGCTTTACAATCTTTATTCCTATAACTATCTTACACCATTCATATTTAATCTTACAAATAAAAAGGATCTAAAAAGAATAACCTTTAGATCCTCCTAATTTAAATCTCTTATTTTTGATATATAATCTCATCTATCTTTGACTTAATCATCTCATAAGGCATTGATTTTTTTATAGAAAACGATTCAATTTGTACAGTACAAGACCCTGCATTAGAATATTTTTTTTCCAGCACCTCAAACATTTTTTCCAACCTATGTTCAATGGACTTTGCCGCTTCTTTTTTACCTATTTTTTTCATATATACAATAAAATACATTTTATTTAGAAGACCTATAACATCATCTGATTTTATATGTTTTTTCAAAATATCCGATATCCCCTTCAATATTGAGTCTGAAAAAAAATCTTTTTTATTTGTTCTCAGTCTAGGTGAATACACTAAAAAGAAAGCTGTATCATTAACCTCGTTAGCCGAAGTTTTTTCTTTCAAAAAATTAATAAAATATTCCTCTGAGTATACACCTGTTAAACTGTCATATTTATTGATATTTTCAAAATTCAAGTTAAATATAGTACACGTCGAGAGTGAGAGTGATGTCAATATTTCAGCTGCTTTTTCCGTACTTTTAGAATTTAAATATTCTAATTGTTTCTCATTTATGAGATGAGTCATGTATGTTTTGGTCTGAATATTTATCAGGGATACTATTATATCTAATTGTTTTAAGTTTATAGTTTCTTTCAAAAGAATTATCTTGATATAATGTGATAAAATTTCATCATATTCCCTTATAATTTTAATCGTTGTATCTTTAAATCTGTTGATATTTTCTTCAACTTCTCCCTTTAAAATATACAGCGGCATCATATTTTTTACAAAATTAATATTTGTGATAAAAAAATTATTTAATAGCTCTGTCAAATTTCCATCTATATCTATAACTATTTTAAATTCTCTATTTAAAGTATTTAGCTGCTCCCTCAAGATTTTATCTAAAAGTACCTCTTTGGAACTATAATAAGTATAGAAATTCCCTGTAGATATTCCTATATTATCTGTTATATGGGAGATTTTGGTTCCAAAATACCCATTTTTATAAAATAATTTTTTTCCGCTAATCATAATTTGATTTTCCATCTTAATATCCACCTCCTCTCTACTAAAAATATACCAAATTTTAATCCCCTTCCTCCTAAAAAAATTTAAAATAAATTCTTAACTTTCAAAAAAAAGTGTAAAATATAGTACGAGTTAAAATATTCTTTAGTTAGGGGAGGATTTTAGGTGAAAAAATATTATCTATTGAGAAGGGATAGACAGTGTAAAATCCAATGATCAACTTATAAAATTCATTTGAGATGCTAACTCTGATATTTTTCTCATTGAAATAGAAAAGAACGAATATTTAAAATTTTTAGATAAATAAACACCAACTTAAAGGAATACAGACATTTGTCCTATATATCAAAGATTAATCATTATAGAATGATTAAAAGAATCAAAATACAAGGAGGCAGTTATGAAAAATATAGATAGAGCTATAATCATAGTACTTGATAGTGCTGGTGTTGGAGAATTACCTGATGCAAAAGATTATGGAGACTCAGGATCAAATACCTTTGGTCACATTGCAAGTTCTACAGGTGGAATCAATCTGCCAAATATGGAACAACTAGGTTTAGGAAACTTAACAGATATAGAAGGGGTAGCTCAAACTACTGATTGTTGTGGAAATAAATCATTGGGAGCTTATGGAAAAGCCAAAGAAGCTTCTAAAGGAAAAGATACTACTACCGGTCATTGGGAGATTGCTGGAATAATCAACAAAACACCTTTCCCAACATATCCAAATGGATTCCCAAAGGAAGTTTTGGATGAATTAGAAAAAAGAACTGGAAGAAAAGTTCTTTGCAACCTGCCATATTCAGGGACTAAGGTTTTGGATGATTATGGATCTGAACAAAAAAAGACAGGTGCTTGGATAGTCTATACTTCAGCTGATCCAGTACTGCAAATAGCAGCTCACGAAGAAGACATCCCTCTAGCAGAACTATATAAAGCTTGCGAAACAGCTCTAGAAATATGTCATGAGATGGCTCCGGTGGCTAGAGTAATTGCCAGACCATATCTTGGAGATGGTCCAAGTAACTATAAGAGGACTCCTAATAGACATGACTATTCAGTAGTTCCGCCAAGAGCCACACTTTTAGACCTGATCAAGGATAAAGGTTTAGATGTAGTTGCAGTTGGAAAAACCGGTGATATATTTGCAGGTGTAGGAGTAACTGATACTCGTGGGACAAATATTGATAACATGGATGGGATCAATAAAACTATAAAAGCTGTCAAAGAAGATACCAAGGGTCTTATTTTCACGAATTTAGTTGACTTTGATATGAATTTTGGGCACAGAAGAAATCCAGAAGGATATAAGGATGCTTTAGAAGAGTTTGACAATAAACTTCCTGAAATTGTAGATGCTATGAAAGAGGGAGACCTTTTAATATTAACTGCTGATCATGGATGCGATCCAACCTATGAAGGAACAGATCATACTAGAGAGTACATTCCTGTTCTTACATATGGACACGGATTGAAAAAAGGGGTAAACTTAGGAGACAGAGAGTCGTTTGCCGATATAGCTTCTACTATTGAGGAGCTGATCTTAGATACAAATGAATTGCCGGGAACTAGTTTCGCAAAAGATCTATTTAAATGTTGTGACAGTGGTAAACATCATGGTCATCATCACGGAAAAGATCATAAATGCGGATGTAAATAAAAGGAGGAAATAGAAGATGAGTATACATATAGGTGCAAAAAAAGGTGATATCGCAGAAACGGTATTGTTACCAGGAGATCCACTTAGAGCAAAATGGATCGCTAAAACATTTTTAGAAGATGTAGTGTGCTATAATGAAGTTAGGGGAATGTATGGATATACTGGTACTTACAATGGTAAAAGAGTATCTGTTCAAGGAACTGGTATGGGTGTTCCATCTATCTCTATCTATGTAAATGAATTAATTAAAGATTTTGGAGTAAAAAACTTAATCAGAGTAGGGTCAGCTGGTTCTTATAGGGAAGATGTAAAAGTCAGAGATATCGTTTTAGCTATGTCAGCTTCTACAAACTCAGGATTAAACAGAATTAGATTCAATGGTGCAGACTATGCTCCTACAGCTGATTTTGATCTAATGATGAAGGCTGTTAAATCTGCTGAAGAGAAAGATATTAAAATAAAAGCTGGAAATGTGTTTACTTCAGATGAATTTTATGGAGATAACTTCGATGACTATAAAAAATGGGCATCATACGGTGTACTGTGTGTAGAGATGGAAACAGCAGGTCTATATACTGTAGCAGCTAAATATGGAGTAAAGGCTCTTACACTGCTTACTATTTCTGATCACTTGGTAACAGGTGAGGAAACTACCTCTGCTGAAAGACAGACTACTTTTAGTGAGATGATTGAAGTAGCATTAGGTACTTTATAAAAAAAATATGTTATAATATAGAAGGCATACCAAATGGTATGCCTTTTGATACCCTTAGAAGAAAATACAAAAGAGGTGAGGATATGTTAAACGAAAAAGAGATATTGGAATTAATAGACGAAGCTATCACAGCTCGTGAAGGTGCATATGCAAAATTTTCAAATTTTAAAGTAGGAGCTGCCCTAATCGACGATAAAGGAGACCATTATACAGGATGTAATGTAGAGAACTCATCTTATGGATTATCCATGTGCGGAGAAAGAAATGCCATCTTTCATGCTGTTTCTAAAGGAATGAATAAGATTAAAGTTATCGCTGTTGTAGGTGATACAGAGGGTCCTATCTCACCGTGTGGTGCTTGCAGACAAGTTATAAATGAATTTGCGACAGATGAAACCGTTGTTATCATGGCAAACATAAAAAAAGAATACAAAATAGTAAAATTTACCGAGATATTACCTTATGGGTTCAGATTATAGGGCGATTAAATAATAAAAAACACTAAAAATCTTCGCTTTTAGCGGAGATTTTTTTTGGTTTAAAATTTTAAGATTAATAAATGTAACAGCTATTCATAAATTCAATTGTTCATTTTTTAAATATTGATATTATTGACAGTAATTAAAAATGACTATATAATGAATGATTGAAATTAATATTTATGTCACACTTAAAAGCATTATATACACATATATACTGGAGGAATGAAATGAAAATAGTTATTGCTGGCGGGGGAGATGTAGGAGTAAAGATCGCCGAGAAACTCATCTATGAAAACCATGACGTTACAATTTTAGAAAAAGATCCACAACTGATCAAAACATTACAAAGTAAATTGGATGCCATGGTCATATCGGGGGATGCAACCAATATAAATACTCTTATCGAGGCAAACATCTTGAGTGCCGACTCTTTTATTGCAGTTACAAACAGTGACGGGGACAACCTTATAGCTTGCAGTATTGTAAAAAAATGCTGTAAAAATAATATCTCTATAACTTGTAAGATCGACAGTTATTACCAGTATTTTAATGAGAAGTATATTTCTCCTAATGATTTCGGGATAGAAACTATCATAAAGCCACTAGAAATTACCATTGCAAAAATTATGGAACTTATGAATAATCCAAATACATTTGAAGTTATGAACTATGCAGACAATATGGCTCAATTAGTAGGGGTTAAGGTTAAAAGAGATTTTAACCTTAAGGGGATACCTATCTCTGAAATTTCTGCAAAAGATAATATCTTTTCCAAAGTCAGGTTGGTAGCCATACAAAGAGAGGGCAGGGTTATCGTTCCAAAGGGGCAGGATGTAATCTATCCCAAAGATAAATTATATTTGGTAGGTAAGACAAACATTGTTAAAAATATAGTTGAAAAGCATTTTTCCAGCCCTGTGAATTTAAAAAATATAATCATCGTTGGTGGAACTAAGCATGCCATCGAACTTTCTAAAGCTCTCAATAAATCAGGAAAGAATATCACCATTATTGAAGAGGATAAGTTTAGATGTAAAAAATTAAGTTTCCTACTGGATAATGTCCTAATCATGAATGGGTCGGCTACCGATTCCCACCTGATGGATGAAGTCTCTATAGAAGATTCTTGTGTAATCAGTATGAGTAATAACGATGAGTATAATATCTTGTCGGCATTCACAGCAAAAAAATACGGTGCTTCTAAAACCATGTGTATGGTAAAAAACAGCTCCATCGTAAACTTGATCAACAATCTTGATCCTATCGATACTGTATTTTCTCCCCATGCACTCACAATTGGAGATATATTAAAATACACTAGAAAAACTGACCTTTTCTCAGTCTCCCCATTTACAGAGATTGATGCAGAGACAATAGGTATAAATATTACTCAAAATTCATCTATCTTGGATACTCCCATAAAGGATATTAATTTCCCTAAAAAATCTATAATTGGTGTGATAATCAGAGAAAATAACGTTATCATCCCTACTGGAAACGACATAATAAAAATGGGAGATAAAGTTATTGTATTCTTGCTTCCTGAAGCAATCTATGAGGTGGAAAAGATGTTTACTGCCCCAAAATTTGGAGGTAGAAGATGAACTGGAGCTTAATAATAAAAGTACAGGGATATCTTTTACTCATCTTAGGAATTATGATGATCTTTCCCCTTATGATCTCATTTCATTATGGCGGAGGAGATCTCGGTGCTATAGCTCTTTCCATTGCAATAACTTTAATTACTGGATTAGCCTTTATATTTATATTTAAATCAGATAAAAAATTTAAAGCTAAGGAAGGTTTTGCAAGTGTTTCATTGGGTTGGATCTTATCAGCTCTCTTTGGAGCCCTGCCATATTTTTTTCATGGATCCTTTGGTCCATATATAAACTGTGTTTTTGAAGCCATGTCAGGTTTCACTACCACAGGTTCTACTATCTTATCTGATATAGAATCTATTCCCAGAGGATTGTTGTTTTGGAGATCATTGACCCATTGGCTGGGTGGAATGGGAATAGTATTATTTACCATCGCCATCTTACCTATGTTTGGAATCGCTCCAGGTCAGTTATATAATGCAGAGGTCCCAGGCCCTACAAAAGATAGGTTGAGTCCCAAAATAAAAGATACAGCTAAGATATTGTGGCTTATTTATATAGGACTTACCATCATTGAAACTATATTTTTAATGTTTGGAGGTATGGATCTCTATACAGCTGTTAACCATTCATTTGCCACTGTAGCTACAGGCGGTTTTTCTACATTAAATACCTCTATATCAGGTTTTAACAGTGTTTATATAGATATCGTTATAACTGTATTTATGTTTTTAGCTGGGGTTAACTTTGCACTTCATTTTTACCTTATCAAGGGAAGGTTTAGAGATTTTTTTAAAGACAGTGAACTTAAATTTTATACAGCTGTAATTACTATTACAACTATCTTGATCTCGTTGAATATATATTTTTCTTCGGGAATAGAAAAATATACCACAAATTATGGCCGGGCACTCCTCGACTCTGCATTTCAAGTGGTATCTATTACTACTACTACTGGGTTTATGACCGCCGATTTTAATCTATGGCCTTCATTTTCTGCCCTCCTCCTGGTTACATTGATGTTTTTCGGTGGTTGTGCCGGATCTACAGGCGGCGGAATGAAACAAATTAGAATATTAATTTTATTTAAACATCTATCTAATGAGATTAAAAAATTAGCACATCCCAGAGCATCTTTCTCCTTGAGAGTAGGAGAGGAACATGTAGAAAATCATGTAGTTAGAAATGTCTTGGGATTTTCAATATTATTCGTATTCATCTTCACTGGATCTACACTTTTCCTAGCAGGAATGGGGTATGATATCATCACAAGTTTTACTGCTGCTATCTCTTGTCTTGGAAATATTGGACCAGGGCTGGCTCGAGTAGGAGCTATTGAAAACTTTGGATTCTTTGATTCATACAGTAAGGGAGTGCTTATCTTTTGTATGCTTTTAGGCAGACTGGAGATATATTCAGTTTTAATATTGATTTATTCTGTGATATTTAGAAAGAGATAGACCCTAGTGGACTGCCTCACGTGGCGACGAATATTAGAATCTACAAATATTAGAATTTAGTTTAATATATTTAATTTTAATACTTCTAGAACCTCTTATAGATAAATTGAGAATATAAAAATGCTGGTGAGAATCATCAGCATTTTTATATTCTCAAAATTTCATGGCTAAACTATTGATAAAATGATATAATTATAGGTAAATAAAAAAATGTAATACAAGGAGATTTATTTTGAAAAAAAATATGAAAATAAAAAGAGACACAGTCTTAAAAGTAAAAGAAAAAATGGAATTAATGGATTTTTTATCTTTCCACTTGCAAGGAAAAAGTAAAAATAATTTAAAATCACTACTTACCCATGGACAAATAACTGTAGACAGCCAAATAGTAAGTCAGTTCAATCACGTATTAGCTGTCGATCAGACAGTGGAAATCAACTGGAATAAAGATAGAGATGTAAAGAAGATGCAGGGTGTTCAAATCTTATTTGAAGATGACAATATCATTGTTGCAAATAAAGATGCAGGTGTCCTTTCAGTCTCTACTGGTGGCAGAGATGAAGACACTGCTTACAATAAATTAAAGGATCATATTAAAGCAAATAACCCTACAAATAAGATCTTCATCGTTCACAGACTGGATAGAAATACCTCTGGAGTAATGATGTTTGCTAAAACTGCTGAAGCTCAACAACTTCTGCAAAGTGACTGGAAGAAATATATTCTCAGCAGAAAATATTCTGTATTAGTAGAAGGAAAAGTTGAAAATGATAAGGGAACTATCACATCTTGGTTAAAGGAGAACGCTGCATTTGTAGTCTACTCAAGTAAAACTGATAATGGTGGAAAAAAAGCTATCACAAACTATGAGGTAATCAAGAAAACTAATAACTTTACGTTATTAGAAGCATCACTTGAAACTGGTAGAAAGAATCAAATCAGAGTGCATATGCAGGATATCAAGCATCCAATTGTAGGAGATAAAAAATATGGTGCTAATGGAAACCCTATTAAAAGATTGGGATTACATGCTAGAGTCCTAGAGTTTATCCATCCAATAACAGGAAAAGAATATACATTTGAAACTCAGATCCCAGCTAGTTTTAATAAGGTATTTAAAAGAATGAGAAAGAGATAGAACTTCTTCTTTTTTAGAAGTTAATAATAAAAGTATGGAAAAAAGGTTGTTTTACGACCTTTTTTCCATATATAATATAACTGGTGTTTCCTATTCACCAATATTAAAAGAGGTGTAGAAATGTTTGAATATTTAGATGGTAAAATTACCGTAAAAAAAATGGGATACGTTGCCATAGATGTAAATGGTTTAGGTTACAAGGTATTTGTATCCCTCCAAACTTTAGACAAAATTAAACTAGGCGAAACTACAAGGTTATATATCTATAATCATGTGAAGGAAGATATGTTTAAATTAATTGGATTTGCAGAGGAGAGGGAAAGAGATTTCTTTGAGATCCTAATCAATGTAAATGGAATAGGTATGTCACTTGGCTTGGCTATCCTATCTACATTCACTATCAATGATTTAAAACAGATCATTGCCAATGAGGATACAAAATTACTGACTAAGGTTCCTAAATTGGGAGCTAAAAAATCACAAAAACTAATAGTTGATGTGAAAGACAAGATGAAAAATCTTCAACTTGTAGACAGTATGGATAGTGGTACCAGCAGTATCAAAGCTCAGCTGGAAGAAGATATCTACCTGGCCTTAGGTGCACTTGGATATTCTAAAAAAGATATCGATAAATTTGTTAGTTCTAAAGACCTGGATTCATATGACAGTATCGAAACGGCTATTAAAGATATCTTAAGGAAGATAAGTAAATAATTTTATATTAATAAATTTTGTGAGGAAACTATGTATTATAAAAAATATTTTAAAAAAACGAGACTAAATGGAGATGACATGAACGGAATTATTTGTATTGATGGTGTTGTAGGTGCTGGAAAGAGTACTTTAGGGGAGATTTTAGCTAAAGAATTAGGAATTTCATTATTTGAAGAACCTGTTCTAAATAATCCTATTTTGGATAAATTCTACTATGATAAAAAAAGATATAGTTTTCCCCTTCAAATATTCTTCTTAAATAAGAGATTTAAGATGATAAAGGAAGCTAATTTATTGGATGGCTGTGTTATGGACAGGAGTATCTACGGTGATGTTATCTTTGCTAGGATGCTTATGGAAGATGGAGATATGTCTCCTGAAGAATTTGAGCTTTATGAGGAGCTGCTTTATAATATGCTGGAGCATCTGTCGCCTCCTAAACTAATGATCTATCTAGAATCATCTGTAGAAGGTGCTGTTGAGAAGATCGCTAGAAGGGGCAGAGACTATGAAAAGGTTGTTCCTAGATCTTATTGGGAAAGCTTGAATCAAAATTATGAAAGTTATTTTAACTCTTATAATCTTTCAAATACCTTGAGAATCAATGTGGACAATGTAGATATCAAAGAAAATCCTGAAGATAGAAAATGGTTTATAGATAAGGTTAAAACCAGATTAGACGAGATAAATGCTGCACAGACGGTAAATAATAAATGATTTTAAAAGAGGTATTTTCTATAATTAGAAAATACCTCTTTTTAGTTTGATAAATAATTTAGTCTTTCAATAACGGTTTTATACTATTAAAAATTACACTCCTAATATTTTCACTTTTTTTACTCAATTCTTCTATCATTTTCTTTACTTCTAATCTTTTGGAATCTTTACTTGTCTCATACTCACATTGGGATTTCAATATTGGTAAGTTGATTCTACGAGCATATCTAATTACGGTACTTTCCTCTAGGTATGCCATAGGTCTGATAACTTCTACCCCGTGTTCTTTTGACATATACTTAGGTTTCATCACTCCTAAATTCCCCTGATAAAAAGTATTAAGTAAAAACGTCTCAATAATATCATCCTTATGATGTCCTAAGGCTAATTTATTTATATTTTGTTCCTTCATCATCCTATATAGAATTCCCCTTCTCATACGTCCACACATAAAACATGGATTTTTCATTTTATCTTCTCCAAACAAAATATCCTCTAGATTAGTTTCCTCTACGATCAGTTCCAAGCCTAAAAATTTGCAATAATCCTCAATTTCATTTGTTGCAATACTTTTCTGTTTGGGATGAATATGGATAGGAATTATCTCAAAATTCACCCTGGTTATCATCTTTACACGAACTAGTATGTTTAGGAGGGTAAGACTGTCCTTACCGCCAGATATTCCCACAGCTATCCGGTCTCCTTCCTCAACCATATTGTAATCACACATGGCTTTCCCAGCTAGACTCCAAATACTCTTGTTGAACCCCTTAGATTCAATATATGACGTGATTTCCCTTCCTTCTAATCTAGAAAAACTTAACTTTAAACCTGTAAGTTTTTCTATGGATTCAGCAATTTTCACCCTTCTTTTTTCATTTAGAGAGAATTTAATCTCATATTTCTCCCCTATATTTTTTATGATCAATTCATCTTCTATTTTTTCAAACCTAAAGTTTTCAAATCTCAGGCCATCTAAATCTTCTATTTTTTCTATTTTCACATTTATCTCCTTATTTTTTCACCACGATTTAACCTTTTTTTAGTTTTTTTGACTCTGTTTCTAATTTTTTCATAGGGTCTGTATAGATTTTTTTAATCTGTTATATTTAGTATAATTTGTGGTTAAATTTTAAATCTTAATTAGTTATTTTTACTTGTCTTTCTTATTTCCTCTTGTATAGCCAAACACATAATCTAAGTTTATATTTCTCATAGAATTAAATATACTCTGCTTTATATTTGGGTTTACAGCTTCTAAAGTTTCCAATAATTTTTTTAGCTCTGCTCTTTTAGAATCGGTTTTTTCTCCCTCCACAGGACATCCGCAGCTCATTGGTTTTATCCCATTTCTTTTGGTAAAGTTTATTATTTCAGCTTCTTTTACATAAACTAAAGGTCTGATTATAGATAATTTTCCACTGGTAGAGCTCACCTTAGGAATCATAGTTTTTATAGTCCCTGCATAAAACATATTTATCAAACTAGTTTCTATTACATCATCAAAATGATGTCCCAGGGCTAATTTATTACACCCTAGCTCCTCTACTTTTTTATACAATACTCCCCTTCTCATTTTTGCACATAAAAAACACGGACTTTCTGGATTTTCTTCAAAGGCTACTTCCCATACATTGGCATCAAAAATCTCACACGGGATTTCTAACTCCTCCAAGTTTTTTTTAAATTGGTCTATATCCATAGATCCAAATCCTGGATTCATAGAGATAAATTTAACCTCAAAATTTTTAGTTCTGTCCTTGGCTAATTCCTGAATCAACTTACAAAGCAGGAGACTGTCCTTACCACCTGATACTCCTACAGCTATCTTATCGCCATCTTCAATCAAATCAAAATCTTTTACAGCTTTGACAAATTTTCTCCATATTCCTTTTCTATAGGTTTTTCTCAGACTGTCAGTAGCCATTTTTCCACGACTCTCAAATCCATTTAAATCTACATTTTCTGTCTCTAATATCTCACAATTTTTATTCAATTTTTTCCTCCATACATAATTTAATATCCTTTTTTACTACCTTAAAACAAAAAATTAAGGTGATAATAGATTTTTTCTTTTGATAAATCAAAAGAATGAAATCTGAATTTTAATTATATTTTATATTTTCCATATTATACCATAGCATTCAATAGTTGACTAGATTAGGAAAGAATGGTAGTGAAAAAGCAGCGTGACATTAAAAAATAACCAAACTAGGTCTATAAATCTAGTTTGGTTATTTTAGTTTTAAACCTAAGGATCAATCCAGCCATTTTTTTAATTTATCTAAATAAACTCCTATTATTAGTTTTTCAGAAAATTCATCTATCATCTTCTGTCTCCCTAATTTACCAGCCTTTTCCCTTCTTTCCTCAGACAGGTTGATAAACCACTCTAGTTTTTGAGCCAGATCTTTAGACTCTCTAGGTGTGCAAAGATATCCAGTTTTCCCATCATCCACCAATTCACGACATCCAGGAACATTGGCAGCTATTATAGGTTTACCCATAGATGCATTTTCCATGATTACTCTAGAAATCCCTTCCCTGTACGAGGGAAGTACAAAGCAAGAGGAGTCCTCAATTACTCTAGTTACATCATCTACTACTCCTAAGTAGTTGATTACCCCTTCATTATGGTATTTTTCCATGTATTCCACAGGAACAGCAGATGGATTAGGCACCCCTATTTTCCCTAAAAACAAAAACTCTATATCTTTATCCCCATGTTTAGATTTTATAATCTTGGCTGCCTCACAATATTCCTTCACCCCTTTATCCCAAAGAGCTCTGGCTATCATCAAAAATTTTATTTTATCGTCTGACCTGGTTTCTTTTAGAGGCTTAAAATAATCGGTGTCAATCCCTTCTCCATTTAAAACAAATGTTTTATTTGGTTCCACTAATTGCCTTTCTAAAAATACCTTCTTATCATTTTCATTTAAAAACCAGACTTCCTTTGCAAACTTCAGGGAAAATCTGTATAGCTTTTCAACTATTTTAGTTACTTTCCCCTCCTTTATGAATGCGTAACCCAGGCCTGTTGTCACAGCTATTGGTATTACTTTTGCAAGTTTAGCAGCAATAGTTCCATAGATTATGGGTTTTATTGTATAGTTAAAAACTATATCTAATTTTTCCCTCTTAAATATCTTACAGAGATTAAATATCAATTCAAAGTCTTCTCTTGGATTGGTTCCCTTAGAATTTATCTCAACATTTACCACTTTGGCTCCTAAATCTTTCAATTTTTCATCAAATTTATCTGTAGGAGCAATAACAACAACTTCATACCCCTCTAGTATCAATTTTTTTATCAGTCCAGCCCTAAAGTTGTACATATTCCAAGCTTCATTTACTACCAATCCTATCCTTTTTTTCTTTTTCATTCCATCTTTTTTCATATTATTGCCCCTTTCCCAAAAATACTACACTAGCAGTTTTCAATAAAATTACTAAATCTATTCCTGCTGTCTGATGTTTTACATAATAAAGATCATACATCAATTTTTTTTTCATATCTTCTTCCGAAGCTCCATACGGGTAGTTTACTTGAGCCCAGCCTGTGAGTCCTGGTCTAACTGTGTGTCGAAGGGGAAAAAAAGAAATATTTTTTTCATATTCATTGGCTAATTTCACCCATTCAGCTCGTGGTCCTACAAAACTCATCTCTCCTTTTATAACATTCCAAAGTTGAGGCAATTCATCTATTCTGGTTTTTCTCATTATTTTTCCAAAATTAGTTATTCTAGAATCGGTTTTCCCTGCATATTTTGAGTGAGCATTTTCATCATGTAACTTCATTGAACGAAATTTAATCATCTTAAACACCTTGTTGCCCTCTCCCATCCTATCCTGCTTAAATAAGATAGGTCCTTTGGATTCTAATCTTACAATTATGGCAGCTATCACTACTATTGGTGCCACTGCTATGGCCACCGATATAGCTAAAATTATATCTATGGTTCTCTTTAGCTGCCTTTGAAATTGGTTATGGTATACATCAAATCCATAATCAAACAAGAGTTTTTTTTCATCTAACTCCTCCAAATGAAGTTGTCCTCTTATATATTCAAAAAATTCATAGTAGTTATAAATCTTAATTCCTGTTACCTTTACATTCAATATATTGGTTACTGCTTGTTTTTCTAAATTCTTATCCAATATCAAGATCTCTTGAATTTTTTTATCCTTTATAAATTTCATAAAACCTTCTTCATTGGATAGAGATAAATCATCTTTTAATAAGTGGTAAACCCCTTTATAATCTTTACTCTCCTTTATAAGTTTTAAGGCTTCGGGCTTTTTTTCGGTTTCTCCAATTATCAGGATTGATTTTTCTTGTGCTAAATGTTTTTCTAAAAATTTATTACTCAAAACCTGGTATAGAAACATCAGCGTATAGATAGTTATTCCTACCGTTAACGGTAAACTGTTTATTGTTATTATGAAGTTGATTATGTTAACAAATGCAATCACCAGTAGCTTGTCTATACCCCTTTCAATAAAGTAACTATTGAACAGATAATAGATAACCATGGTTACTGCTACATCTTCTACTACTATATTGGTCATACTATTTCTAAATATTCCCAGCAATACCAGATATAATAAAAATTTTATCATTGTTAGTGCTTTTATTTCATTGATCATGTTTTACCACCTTTATTTTTTGTTTTCCTTCATAATTTACGAAAATTAAAAAAATTTCCTACCTCTTAAATTATTTTATTTATAATTTCATAAATTATATCTGCTGTAATACCCCAAATAACTTCCTTATTATATTTATACATATATACTTCTCTTTCCCTTCCATCCCAAGGTTCATGATATTTTTCAGGTAAATTATAATATTTTGCTGGAAATTCTACCCTTTTCCCATCTAATTTATAATGTGGATGCATCTGTACCGTTATTTTTTCCACCTTAGGAAGATTATTTCTAAAATAATCTACGGGAATTATCAAAACTTCTTCTACTTCCTTTAAATTTATATTTAAATCTTCTACCCTGCATAAAATTTCACCTACATATACCTCTATTAATACACCAGCAGGGATTATCAAAGTTCCCAATTTTCCCAATACCTCTATATCTCTAGGAGATATCCCCAGTTCTTCTACAGTCTCCCTTATGGCTGTATCCTCAAAATTTTTATCATTTTTTTCCCATCCTCCACCAGGAAAACTTATCTCTCCACCTTGTTTTATGTCTTTTGATCTTTTTTCTAAAAGAAAATTGTACTCCCCATCTATCTCTATAATACTAGCTAGTACTGCACTATTAAAACATTTTTCCCGAGCTATTATTCCATCATTTAACCTTTCTCGTACCTTCTGCCTGTCCATTAAAACTTCCTCCATTTATTAAAAAAAATTAATGTTTAAAGTATATCACCATTCTATCCTTATTACTATCTCAAAAAAATATTATTTCTTACTACAAAAGTTAATAATTTATCAAAAAAAAACATCCAATTGAGGATGATTTTTTTATTTTTTTTTATATTCTGACACGAATAACCAAGGAGATATTATAGAAAACATTTTATTTTCAAACCCTTCCGTACTAAAGATTTTATCTAAACTTCTCTTAGAATACATCTTATAATCTCCACTTTTACTATATGGCAGATATAAATTAATTATCTGTCTAATAATTGGAAGGGTAAATATATCCCCTATTATTACCCTTCCATCGGAACTTAAAATTCTTTTTATCTCCTTTAGAGTCAACTCTGGAGTCGAATAATGATGAAATGAATTCAGGCAGACTATCAAGTCTATACTTCCATCTTTATAGGGTAAATAACTACTATCCCCAAGACTAAATTCACACCTTTGAATCTTTTTAGAATCGGCTATCTCTAACATTTTTTCGGATATATCCAGCCCATAGAGAATGTTATTTGAATTTAAAGCCCTTAATTTTTGTAAAAATCTTCCATCTCCACACCCTAAGTCAAGGATGGTCGTTTTATCATCTATATCTATATTTTTTAGGATATACTTGTCTAATTTTTCTGAATTACCATAATTAGTATTTGCAGCTCTGTCAAAAAAAATCTTAGATCTTTCACTATAATTATTTTTTTTCATCAGTTAGTATTCCATATTTTTTAAGATCCACTACTCTTTTAGCTTTTTGACTTAAGCCTAAAATCCCCCACCTGTCAAATAATCCTCTTAATTTTAAAGTATTTTCATCTAATAATTTAGCACTCCCATGATACATCTTTCCATTCCATGAATCATAGATCCATCCATCTTGTAATTTCCCATCTTTTTCAAAAAGTTCTCCTACAACTAACAGCCCTATAACTTTTCTATTCTCTTCTCTCAGGCTCTTATTTGGGTTGTTCCTGTCGTATTGCTCTAGCCCTTCCATCTTATCACCCTCAGGGTAGTACAGGTCCTTTAGCCAGACAACATGACCTATATACTCGCTGCTTTCAGTCTTCTCGATATGGATGATAAATTTACCCTTTGGCATCATCCAATACCCCTCATATCCACCTTGAGCAAAAGTTAAACTACCCATTAAAAGCATAATTCCTAAAACTATTTTCTTCATTCTCTTCCTCCCCTTTATAAATATCCCAAAGATCTTCTAATCCCCTTATTTTAAAAAGGTGAGATAGTAATCTTATACTTATTTTTTTATTGATTGGATAACCTAATTCCTCTAACATTCTAAAACTTTCCATGGAATAACCTATAATTTTCTTTAGATACTCCTCTGTGGCAGGTGTCTCTAAAATATCCAAATTGACAGCTGTCTCCTCATCTATCTGTAGCTTGTTCATGAAAAATGAAGTAGCCAAATTTATCTTCTCGGCACAAAAATCCTCCTCTATATCACAGAGATCATCTAGTCCCTGTAAAGATAGACCTAAATTATATAATGCATTTGATACATCTTTAAATTTATCATTCTTTTCACGAAATAGTGGAACAAGAATACCTACTTTCAGCAGCTCTCCTCCGATCCCACTGTGAATCTCACGAGAAATAAACTTACAATCGGGGTAGTCCTTATACATAGCCCGATCTCTCATCCCCTCACTCTTTCCTATCAAATATATACTTTCCAATATGAACTTACTTATTCCTGTATTTTTTATATCTAATTCAAAAATAGTTTTTTCTAAATTTTTTTGAAGGAGGAGGGTCAGCATAGTATTCTGTGTTGTTTTCTCCTTTATTCCATTTAAAAATATAACTCCTTTGCTCTCATTGTCTATAATATTATCTGTACAGGTGATTATTCCTCTCAAATAATATAAACATTTCCCATATTTAATCACATCTTCCCTCTCAGCTTCTAAAAACTCTATTAAACTCAGCATAAAAATAGAGAAAAAATTCTTTTTAAAATTCTCTTTCAAATTTTCTTCCTCTACCTCTATTTTATCAAAAAAAGATAGTTCATAGAGGTCTTTCTTCACATCTTTTACTACTGTGTTATATATCTTATTTGATTTTAAAAGCTGTTTCATAAATTTACCAGTTGTATACACCTTTTCCCCTCCTTTTTTCTCTAGATTAAAATTTTCTTGCCAATTTTCTGACTTTTTCTAGATTTTTTTCAAAATTTTGTTTTGTTTTTTCTGGCGATTTATCTACATTTTCAAGGATGAAACTTTTAAAGTTTTTTATCCCTATAAATCTAAATATATATTTTATATACCTCATATCAAATGCAATCAAGGAAAGTGGGAATGGATATCCCCCTCCTCTAGATCCTAAATAGACAGTTTTTTTTCCCTTTGCAAGACCAATGGGAATCCCTAATTTACTATATTTAAAAGTAATTCCTTTTACAGTGATGAGATCTATATAGGCTTTTAAAATTGCTGGAATTGAAAGGTTCCACATGGGAGAGCTGATTATATACTTATCATATTTTATAAATTCATTTGCTGTTTCCACCATGAGTCCCTTTCTTTCAAATGAATCACACAGGATCTCATAATTTACATATGAGCATCCCTTATCATGTAGATTCAATTCTGTCACTTCATCCTCTGGGTTATTTTTTTTATATTCCTCTATAAATGCTTCCGCAATTCTATGGGAAGCTGACTCATCTTTCGGTTTTGGACTGGCTTTTATGTACAATACTTTCATCTATTCTCTCCCTTATTTTTTTATAGTATATTTTATAATAACCTCCATTAATGAAAATTCAATGAAAGTTTTATGTTGTTTTTATATTATATATTTTTAAGCACTAATATGTATACTAAAGTCATTATAACACCAGTATTGTTAAATTTCATAATGAAACCTCAAAAAAAAAGGACTCCCCTTATGGGGAATCCTTTGAAATTATGTTATTTTATTCTTTTATTTATCACTAATTTTTATTACTTAGTTCCGAATATTCTGTCTCCACAATCTCCTAATCCCGGATAGATATATGAATTTTCATCTAATCCTTTATCAATTTTTCCTACAAAGATATCTACATCAGGATGTTTTTCGATTACCTTGGCAATCCCTTCAGGAGCTGCTATGATACACATAAATGAGATATCTTTTACACCTGCTTCTTTAAGGTAATCAATTGAATAGATTGCTGATCCACCAGTGGCAAGCATAGGATCTACCAATAAAACTTTCATATCAGCTATATTTTCTGGTAATTTACAGTAGTAGTATACTGGTTGTAATGTTTCTTCATCTCTGTATACTCCTATATGTCCTATTTTAGCCGTTGGGATAAATGTCGTAACTCCTTCTACCATTCCTAATCCAGCTCTTAGAATAGGAACTACAGCTACCTTATCAGCCAAAATTTTAGCCGTTGTTTTCATTATAGGAGTTTCTACCTCTGTATCCTTTAATTTGAAGTCCTTTGTAGCTTCATAGGTCATCAATCCTGTTATTTCTGTTAAAGTTTCTCTAAATAATTTTGTTTCTGCATCCTTATTCCTAAGCAAAGTTAATTTATGTTGTACTAATGGGTGATTAATTTCTATTACTGACATGTTTATTCCTCCTGAGTTTTTATATACTTTATTTTTTTCTAAAAAAATAGGACTTTAAAAAAAGTCCCATCTTTATTACTTCTTAAGCTTGTATCTTTTGTTAAACTTATCTACTCTACCAGCGGCATCAATGAATTTTGCCTTACCTGTATAGAATGGATGACACTCAGAACAAACAGCTACATTTAAAGTTTCTTTTGTATATGTTGATCTAGTTTCAAATTTGTTTCCACATGAACACACAACGTTAATTGAGTGATAATCAGGATGAATACCTTTTTTCATTCTAGTCACCTTCCTTTATAAAAAATTTTTTATTCACGAGAGTAATTATATCAGAAAAATCACATAAATTCAAGTGTTTTTGTAAATTTAATCTCCTTGACACAATTTTATCGATTCAAACCATTTAATTTCCAATTATAGTCTAGATATTTTATTTTATTATCCTCAGAAATATCTAGATATTCCCTTAGATTCCCAAAGTCACCCTTATACCATTTAAAAATTCTAGATATATATATGGTATCTCCCTCTCTATAGATTCCCTTATTTTTTTCCTCTATAAATTTTAATTTTTGCTCCAAAAGCTCTTTATCTAAATCTCGACCGCGATAAGCACTCATTTTTAAATCTGGGCACGATATCGATGCACATACTATGGCGAAATGAATAAGTTCATCTCCAGTTTTTCTCAAAATTTCATTTTCTATTTCATCCAAAGAGTATTTTTTATCTCCTACCTCGATAATACTTTTTTTCCAAACTGGCCTAAACAATGTCCCTGCATCCTTTATTCCATCTATAGGATAGTTATCTATTATCATCTTAACCGCTCCTATATTATAGGTGTTTATCCAAAATGCCTTCAATTCATTTCCTTCTAATTTTTTGATTTCTACCTCCTTTACCTCCTCCAATAATTTTTCAAACTTAATATCTTGCTTTAACCTACTATAATCTACTGCCACCAAGTTTATTCCATCTTTTGTTCCAATAGATGTATATTTTTGAAGGAGTTCATCCCAGGTATCCAAATAATCTCCCATAGCAAGACTCGTCATAATAAAAAATAAAACCATTATTTTTTTCATCTTTCCACCTCCAAATTTTCTTATTTTATTTTTTCTATCTATATTTTGATTTTCCTTTTTAATTTTATTTTTTTTGATTTTCCAATATAATGCTATAATATCTGAGAATAAAAAATTAAAAACAGGAGATAATAATGGCAAAAAATAAATTTTATGCATATGTAATTGAAAATATAAATGAAACCGGCATACTGACATCTTGGCCAGAATGCCAAAATAAGGTCAAAGGAAAAAAAGCAAGATATAAAGGATTTGTAACCAAATTAGAAGCAGAAAAGTGGTTAGGTGCAGGGGGAAACTATGAAAAAAAATTAGATAAATTTTATGCCTGCTTTTATACCCATTCAAATACTGGTGTAATCACCAACGATTGGGACGAGTGTAAAACCCTTACTCGTGGTGGCAACGTCCGTTACAAGTCATTTAAAAGTCGTGAGGAGGCCAAAAATTGGATAGCAAATGGAGGAATCTACGAAACCAAAGAGATGCTCCAGGAAAAATTACCTTCAGGGATATATTTCGATGCTGGAACCGGTCGTGGTATCGGTACTGAAGTCAGAGTAACTGATAAATATGGAAATTCCATCCTCCATCATTTTGTTCCCAAAGAAAAAATCAATGAATTTGATAACTACCTAACCAAACCAGGAAGTACTAATAACTTTGGTGAACTTTTAGGATGTTATATTGCACTAAATATAGCTCTAAAAGAAGGTAAAAAAAATATTTATGGGGACAGTAAGTTGATCATAGAGTACTGGTCAAAGGGGCGAATAAAAGCAGAAAATTTAAGTACTGATACTGTTGAATTGGCCAAAAAAGTAGTAAAACTTCGAAAAGAGTTTGAAAAAACAGGAGGAAATATTGCCCATGTATCGGGAGATATCAATCCTTCAGATTTAGGATTTCATAGGTAGGTGATTATAATCAGAGAATTTACATTATTTAGTACAGAACACTTTTATTATATTTTCGGTTATGGCGGCTTAGCTGTTCTAGCTTTTTACCTCCCCAAAATATTTAAGCTTGATATCGATAAATTTGCCCAAATTTCTGGATATTTTATCCTAGTAGAAAAAACTATCGAATTGATCTATAGGTATATCGTTTTTAATGAGCCACTTACCAACCTTTTACCATTTAATATGTGTAACTACACTCTGGTCTTAGCAGCTTTTATGATGATATTTAGATCCAATAAGATCTTTAATCTTGTATATTTTTGGAGCATTGGAGCTATCTTAGCTATTATGACCCCAGATATTAGAATTGCTTTCCCAAATTACTCAAATATTAGTTTTTTTGTAACACATTACTATATCTATTTTGCTGTATTTTATGGTTTAAAATACTTTAACTTTACCATTACTTTTGATGCTTTAAAAAAAGCATATATATATATAAATGGAATAATGCTGGTACTTTTCCCACTTAATTTTTTATTGAATACAAACTATATGTTTTTAAAGAAAAAGCCGGTCTCAAGTCCAATGGATTTTTTAGGCCCTTGGCCATATTACATAGTCTCTTTAGAAGTAGTCATGATAATTTTATTTACACTCATGTATCTTCCATTCAGAAAAAAAACACTAAAAACTCTGTAGTTTTTAGTGTTTTTTAAATTTTATAAGTCTCCAGACATCCATAATATTTTCTTAAAATATCCCTTCTATTCCTGTAAAGGTCATGATATAGAAGCATTTGATAGAAAAGGCTGGTTTCATCTACTTCAAAACCAGTTTTTTTCTCCTCCTTCAAATTAACTATATTGAATATCCTGTCAGGTCTATAGAGGGATCTTATTTCATTTTCAACAATTTTTCTGGTAGTTACATCACTATTAACTTTATTTAAATAATAATCATGCCCTCTAATTTCAAAAGAAATCTCCTTTGAAAAAACTCTGCTGAATAAAGAATGAACCCTGATTACATGAAATGGAGATGTCACTACAATTATTTTTTCTATTCCGCATAATATATTCATTTTTTTTAAGAGGAGTTTCGAAAAAACAATATTTCCCAAGGTATCCAAGGAATCTTCCTCCAAAATAACAAATTTCTCATCAACTTTATAATTTTTTTTTAACTTCTCCAGCATCTCTAAAGCTTCGGTCTTTAAAACACCCATTCCTCCACCAGAAAGCAGGATTTTAGCTTCAGGAAATTTTTCCACCAACTCTCCTAAGACCTCTATCCTTTTATCCAAAAAACCCAGTCCATTGCTGCAACCTAGACCAATAATCAGATCTGGACCTTCTATTTCTTTTATCTCTCTATTTGTTTTTAGGTATTCTATATAGTAATTAACTATCCTTTCCTTTAGTTTTTCCAACATATTGAGAAGTTCTTTAGGAATAGGTGAGCCAAGCTTTCTAATCTCCTTTGCCCACCTAATCTCATTAAATAATTCCCTAAATTGTTCATCCAAGACCTTTTCTCTCAATTGATAAAGAAACATCTCATAGTCATATAATTTATATAGATTTGTTATATTTTCTATTTTGCGCCGATAATCTACCATAACAGTCTCCTATATATCCAGCCTGTATCCTATACCCAATGTTAACTTAGAAAATTCTACCTTACCATCATAAACCCCATCTAATTTATTTCCATTATACTGGTAACTAAGGTCAATTATCATATCTTTATACTCGACTCCTACCCCCAGAGAATAATAGAATCCTGTTTCTGCTGTAACACCAGTCCTGTCTAAATCCGATCTAGTATAAGGAATAGATGCACCTAAATTTAATTTTATATATTGTTTATATATTCCCTCTTCATTGAACCTGTATTTCACAGTTGCATAGATAGGTATTGTATCGATTATCCCATAGTTTTCCCCCTCTATCCTTACTTCACTCTCCCTTTGATAGCCCATTCCTAAACCAGTTATCAAATTTGGAATGGGCTCGTGGACTAATTCTACAATAAATTCATATCCTACCCCC
>Ga0316198_10000110_pt1 | contig 34224 bp, 33 predicted proteins | sample OudBieAanoxic_MG_FD_204935 | JGI IMG/M metagenome (GOLD analysis project Ga0316198, IMG submission 204935) | Coastal sediment microbial communities from Oude Bieten Haven, Netherlands - site A anoxic | ecosystem: Environmental > Aquatic > Marine > Coastal > Sediment | place: Netherlands... | reverse complement strand
TCCGACCCGAAGCCAGGGCGTGGTCGAGACCGCCGAACCCGATGTCGTAGGCCCATCCGTCGCCGCCCATGATCCACACGGACTTGCGGACGAGTGAACCGGAGACCGACTCGAGGCGTCGCGCCTCTTCGTCGTCGATGTCTGCGAGCTTCCTCATCAGTTCGGCGACGTGCGTCCGCTGCGCCTCGATGCCGGCCGGTTCGGACTGATCTGCCTCGAGCAGGGCCGTTGCGAGATCTTCACCGATGAGCGATGAGAGGGCTCCGACGAGACGCCGGGCCTCCGACTCCTCCATGTCCAGAGCAAGCCGCATCCCAAGACCGAATTCGGCGTTGTCTTCGAACAGCGAGTTCGCCCACACCGGTCCACGGCCCTGGTCGTTCGTCCGCCACGGTGTCGTCGGGAGGTTGCCTCCGTAGATGGAGGAGCACCCGGTTGCGTTCGCAACGAGCAGGCGGTCACCAACCAGTTGGCTGACGAGCTTCACATACGGTGTCTCGCCGCATCCCGAGCACGCACCGGAGAACTCGAACAATGGTTCGAGCATCTGAGAACCCTTGACCGTCCCCATCTTGAAACTGTCGCGCGCTGGCTCCTCGATCGTTTGGAAGAAGTCCCAGTTGACCCTCTCGTCATCGAGGTAGTCGAGCTTGGGCTCCATATTGATGGCCTTGTGCTTGACCTCCTCCTTCGACTTGGCCGGGCACACGTCAACGCAAACGCCGCAGCCGGTGCAGTCGTCCGGGGCAACCTGAATGGTCATGAGATGATCGGGAAGCTCACGGCTCCGGAACCCGCGGGACTTGAAGCTCGCCGGGGCACCATCGAGGGCCGAAGGCTCGAACACCTTCATACGGATCGCGGCGTGCGGACACACCAGTGCACACTTGGCGCACTCGATGCAGATCTCCGGGTCGAAGATCGGAATGTCGATCGCGATGCTGCGCTTCTCGTACTGCGTGGTACCGGTGGGGAACGTCCCGTCGACCGGCAACGCCGACACCGGGAGCAGATTCCCGCGATCCTCGAGCATCATCGCGGTGACCCGCTGCACGAAATCCGGAGCGTCGGCCGGGACCGTCCGCTTCATCTTCATCGTTGAAGTAACGGTGTCCGGGTAGTCGACCTGGTGCAGGTTCGCGACCGCCAAATCGACGGCCGCGTTGTTCTTCTCGACAACAACCTCGCCGAATTTCGAGTACGACTTCTCGATCGCCTTCTTGATGGATTCGATCGCCTGCTCCTGCGGCATCAGGTCCGCAAGGGCAAAGAAACAGGTCTGAAGAACCGTATTCGTGCGCTGGCCGAGACCCGCCGACCGCGCAACCGCCGTCGCATCGATCATGTAGAACTTCAGGTGCTTGTCAATGATCGTTTGCTGCACTTCGGCCGGCAGGTGGCCCCATACTTCATCCGGCCCGTATGGGCTGTTCAGAAGGAACGTCGCGCCGTCGGAGGCCTTTGCAAGCACGTCGACCTTGGTGATGAATTCGAACTGGTGGCAGGCGACGAAGTTGGCGTCGCTGATCTCATACGTCGCTTCGATGCGTTTCGGATCGAACCGGACGTGCGATGTGGTCATGGCGCCGGACTTCTTCGAGTCGTAGACGAAGTGACCCTGGGCGTAGAGGGCGGAATGATCACCGATGATCTTCACGGTGTTTTTGTTAGCTCCGACGGTGCCGTCTGCGCCGAGGCCGTAGAACACGGCCCGGACTTGCGACTGGCGCCCTGTGCTGAAGCCCTCACGCGCATCGATCGAGAGACCGGTCACATCGTCGACGATCCCGACGGTGAAGCGGCGCTTCGGATCCTCCTTGCGTGCCTCGTCGAAGACTCCGGCGACCATTGCCGGGGTGAACTCCTTCGAAGACAGGCCGTACCGTCCGCCAATGATCCGAGGCATCACGGTCCACGATGTGCGGCCCGCCTGCGTCTCCTCGACGACCGACATCATCACATCCTGCATCAGCGGTTCACCGACCGCTCCCGGTTCCTTGGTCCGGTCGAGGACCGCGATGTTCAGCACGGTTGCGGGCAGCGCCGCGACGAGCGCCTGCGTCGAGAACGGCCGGAAGAGGCGTACCTTGACGAGGCCGACCTTCTCTCCTTGGTCGACGAGGGCGTTGACGGCTTCCTCGGCCGCCCCCACGCCGGAGCCCATCATGACAATGACGTCGGTTGCGTCGGGTGCCCCCACGTAGTCGAAGAGGTGGTAGCGGCGTCCCGTCCGGTCGGAGAATTGGTCCATGGCGTTCTGCGCGATGTCGGGAACCGCGTCGTAGAAGGGATTGCAGGCTTCTCGGGCTTGGAAGAACACATCGGGGTTCTGGGCTGTGCCGCGCAGCACCGGACGATCCGGATCCATCCGACGATCGCGGTGAGCGAGCACCCCTTCGATCGGAATGAGCGCCCGGAGGTCGTCGTCGGACAGCTCCTCGATCATGTTCACCTCGTGTGAGGTGCGGAATCCATCAAAGAAATGCAGAAACGGGATCCGGCTCTCGAGCGTTGCCATCTGGGCGATCGCCGCCATGTCGTGCGCTTCCTGCACGGAGTTGGAAGCGAGCATCGACCATCCGGTCATGCGTGTAGCCATCACGTCGCTGTGATCACCGAAGATCGACAGGGCATGGGTTGCGACGGTCCGCGCCGCGACGTGGAACACCGCAGGCGTGAGCTCCCCTGCGATCTTGAACATGTTCGGGATCATCAGGAGCAAACCCTGAGACGCAGTGAACGTCGATGTCAGCGCGCCGCCCTGGATCGCGCCGTGAGCGGTTCCGGCGGCGCCGGCCTCGCTCTGCATCTCGATCACTTCGGGGACATTGCCCCAGATGTTCGGCCGGTTCTGATTCGACCACGCATCCGACAGCTCCCCCATCGGTGAGGACGGCGTGATCGGATAGATGGCCAGGATTTCATTGGTTCGGTAGGCAACCGAAGCCGCAGCTTCGTTGCCGTCAACGGTGACGACGGTTCGCGTCGGCGCCTCGATCGTGGTCATAAGAAGAGATCCTCCGGCATCGCGAGTCCTACATGGTAGGACGCGCGCGGAGGACCCCTTCCGTTCTGAGTTCAGCTGGTCGTGCCGGACGCTTCACCTTCGGCTTCCGGCGCCGGTGCCGGTGCGGCCTCGTCCGCCAGTCCAAGCTCTGCCTTGAGTTCCTCGAGCTTCGCGTCGGCCTGCGCCTCGTTCATCGCCTGGCGAAGTTCGATCTCTCCGCCTTCAGGAGTGACGTCGAAGACCTCGGCTTGGCCCATGGCCTGCGCCTTGCGTTTCTCGATCTTGTTCGCCACGTCTTCGAGCGACGGCATCGAATCGTCCATCGTCGCAGACATCGACTGGACGGCAGCGTTGACCGACTCCTGCATCTTGGCCTGCTCGAGTGCACCGAGCAGTTCCATCTGCTTGGCAGACAGTTCCTGGAGCCTGGCGGCATTCGCCACAACGGCTGCCTTGGCTTCGTCGGCCTGAGAGATCGCCATCTCGTACTGGCCGGTGAGCGACGTGAGGTTGTTCTCGGCAGCCTGGAGCTTCGTCGCCTGCGCCTGCGCGATGTTGGTCCACTTGGTGACTCCTGCGGTGTCGCCGGCGCTCTTCGCTTCCTCGGCCTTGAGTATGGCCTGTTTGGCCATCTCGCGGGTCTCGCCAACCTGGTCTGCCGCCTTCTCGATCTTGGCTTCGAGTTGCGTGCGGTGCGCGACGATGTTCGCGGCCTGGTTCCTGAGATCCTGATTCTTCTTGTTCGCCTGATCGATCGCCATCTGGATCTCGATCTCGGGATCCATCATCTTGTCCGAGGTCGCGCCAAACCACGACTTGATGTAGTTCCACCATTTCTTGAGCATCGCCGGGTCCCCTCTTCTTTGGTTGCGACTCTTCGTCTACGACAGTTCTTCCGATTCTAGGGCGGGTGTCAGCGCCTGCGTCGGCCCCCACCACGCATGCGCGAACTGCCGGACGAGCGGGATCGGCTCGATGAACCGGATGAGCCTGATCGACGCGATGATCCCGACGAGCCCCAGGGCGAGCGGCGTGACGATGACATTGCCCCCATGAGAATTCCCGTGAGGATGGCAGATGTGTTCGATGAACTCCGACGAGCCGGCCGGCGGTACGTCGGCTGCGGCACACGAGGTGGTGTGTCGAGTGGCGACCCACCGGACGGCGGTGGTGATGTCGAGGTTCGCGGAGGGGCCGTCGGTTGGGGCAACATCGGCTTCTCGGGCTTCGGAGGAGCCGGTTTCCCATCGAGCAGGGCCTCAACGCTATCGAGTTGCCAGATCGCCTGATCGAGATCCTCTGCCGTCGCCATGAGCTGGGAGGCTGTCTCGGCTCGGTCGTATTCCTTCAGCGCCTTCGAGTAGGCCTCGGTGGCGGACTTGTACAAGACAGGAACCGCCACGATGTCCGAGCTCGCAACTTCAGCTTCGAGATCGATGATGTCGTTCGCCACGTCGTCGAGGCGTTTCTTGACCTCGGCCCTCGCGGAGTCGATGGCGGCCGTCTCGCTCCGTTTCGACGACTGGGACCTACGCCACAGGAAGAACGACCCGCCCGCGATGACGATGAAGAGCACGATCCAACCCCACGGCAGGCCACCGCCGCCGCCGGGCTCGGCTACCCCGACCGGTTCGTCGATCAGCGTTGCGACGAAGAGTTCCACCACCTCGGTGTCGGTGCCACCGTCGAGCGACGCATCGGTCGCCTTGTCGAGCTCCTCGTTAGTGTAGATATCGCCTTCGGATGCCCACCCAACCGTTTCGGGGCCAACGGTGAAGACGGTCCCGGTTCCGCCCATCTCGTCGAGTGTGTTCTCGGCGAAGATCGTCGCACCGCCCGCGGGTTCGGAACCCAGGACGGCGACCGAAAGCGCCCCTCCCTCGAACCGCGCTGCGACCACGGCGTCTTCCACCGCACCGGGGTCGGCGTTCGATCCGGCCTCAACGAAGAAACCCTGAGCTTCGAGCACGGGGGCGACTTCGGCAGGTGACGCGGCTGCAACGAGCACCACCAGTGCGACAACGGCGAAGATGAGACGTTTCATATGGGGATCGTACCCAATCGGAGGATCGGGGTGTTTCAACGGCCGACGGCGGCGCGTAGGAAGAACGCCAGGTTCGCCGGCCGCTCGGCCATCCTTCGAGTGAGGTACGGGTACCAGGCGGTTCCGTACGGGACATACACGCGAAGCGGAAAGCCGTCCTCGATGAGGGACCGCTGCAGGTTGGTGCGAACGCCGTAGAGCATCTGGAACTCCCACGGCTCGCTGCGCCCTTCGCTGAGCAGCTTCGCAAGCTCGATCCGATCGGTGTCGTGGGTAGCGATGGCCGGTGCAACCCCGGGTGCCGCCATCAATCGCCTGGTGAGCGCGTCGAACGCGGCGTCGACCCGGTCCGGATCCTGGTGTGCGACGGCTGCCGGCTCGGCGTACGCCCCCTTGCAGAGCCGCACATGGCCGCCACGGACAACGATTCGGTCGAGGTCGGCCGCAGTTCGATAGAGGTAGGACTGCACAGCGATCCCGAGGTTCCCGTATTCGGCCTGGACCACCTCGAAGGCGGAGACGGTCTTCTCGACCAGCTCCGACTCCTCCATGTCGACCGTCACCGTTGCCCCGCCCTCCGCAGCCCGAGCGGCAAGGGCACGCAGCGATGCCACCGCGAGATCATCGTCGAGACCGAGCCCGAGCTGCGTCAGCTTGACGGAGATGTTCGCGTCGAGCCGGTCGGCGTGAACCCGATCGAGACATTGGAGGTAGTCGTCTCTCGCTTGGGCTGCAGCGTAGGTATCGACGACGTGCTCCCCGAGATGATCGAGCGAGACCTGCACCCCGGCTGCGTTCAGCTCCCGTGTGGCAGCTGCAGCTTCATCGAGTGTCTCACCCGCAACGAAACGAAGCGACAAGCGCCGGCCGGTGGACGACTCTGCGAACAGCTTGCGAACGGTGGATCGGTTCGTGACGGCGAGCAGACTGCGGCCGACGACGTTCATGGGGCCGATTCGTTCGAGATGGCAGCGCCGAGCTCGCGAGATCGCCGAGCTGCCGACTGGATGGCATCCTCCATGAGCGCCCGGAAACCGCCCTCTTCGAGCACATGCATGGCGGCAGCGGTGGTTCCTCCCGGTGAGGTGACCTCACCTCGCAATCGGAACGCGCTCTTCTCCGACCCCGAGAGCAGCATGCCTGCGCCCCGGAGCGTCTGATGCACAAGCTTCTCCGCGGCGTGATGCGGGAGGCCTTCACGGATGGCGGCCTCGGTCATCGCTTCGGCGAGGAGAAAGACATACGCGGGACCAGTCCCGGATACAGCCGTGACGGCATCGAGAAGATCCTCCGACAGCCGGATGGTCGAACCGACAGCTCCGAGAACTGCGGCCGCATCGTCGAGCGCAGCCTCGTTGGCCTCGGCTCCGCCGCAATAGGCCGTCATTCCCTCGTCGATAGCCGCGGGCGTGTTGGGCATGGAACGAACGATTGCTATTCCCGGCAACTCGCTCTCGAATGCGGCGGTTGGGACGCCGGCGGCAAACGAGACGACCACCTGATCCGGCGTGATCGTGTCGCGGATCTGGGCGAGCAGGGCCGGCACGTCCTTGGGTTTGACCGCGACCACAACAACCCGCTTTCCCGTCGCCGCTTCCGCGGCGTCGAGTGATGTCGCGATGCCGGTGTGGAATTCGGTCTCTCTGGCTCGTTCGGGCCGTCGTGCCGCGAGCGCCAGGTCTTCGGGTTCCCATCCGGCGCGCAGCAGACCGAGGGCGAGGATCTCGCCCATCGAACCAACTCCAAGAATGGCGACCGAAGGTTCCATCGCACCGATGTTAGGACGAGATTGCTATCGCGAGGAACGCAAGGCCTGCCGAAAGACCTCCGCGACATTCGCGCCGAACGCAACGAGGCGAACCTCCTGGAGCGAGCCGCCGTCCGCGAGCCATCTCTCAACTGCCTCAACGATGACACGGCATGCTTCGTCCGGCGGATAGCCGTAGATCCCCGCTGAGATGGCCGGCAGCGCAATCGAGGCTGCCCCGAGGCGCTCAGACGCATCGAGGGCCGCCCGCACCGCTTCGGTCAACTCGATCTCATCCTCGGGAACTCCCCGGTAGATCGGACCGACAACGTGCACGATGTGACGTGCCGCCATGTCACCTGCCGTGGTCACGGCCGCACCACCTCGCGGCACCGGTCCGTGCTCCGCGACCCAGGCCCGAGATGCTTCGTCCACCGAGGGACCGCCGGCTCGGGCAATCGCCGCAGCGACCCCGCCGCCGTGCGCGAGCTGAGCGTTCGCGGCATTCACGATCACGTCGACATCCTGGACGGTGATGTCTCCTTCGACAACGTGGATCTCCGAATCGACCGAATCCGGAATCTTGATGTCCCGAACGTTTACCTTGTCTCCGGTGAGGCGGGCGACCTGCGCAGCGAATCGTTCCGGGTCGCCGGTGGTGAGGTAGTGCGTGGCTCCCGAGCCGTAGCCGTCCTCTCCGGTGTGGACGCGCACGGCCTGCCGTGCAACCGCGGGAGCGGGATCGATTACCTCGACATCCACACCGGCCGCCGCCCGGATCTGATCTGCGACAAACGAGTAGTGCGTGCACCCGAGCACGATCGTGTCGGCTCCGCGGCCGACGACATCTGTGGTGTAGCGACGCACCAGATCATTGACATCATCACCGGATTCGATTGCGGCGGCGAGGCCCGGACAGGCCCTGGCGACGACAGAGACGCCGCGGGCATGCCGATCAACCACCGACGCGAAGAGCTCACCCTGGAACGTCGCTTCCGTAGCCAGAACCCCGATGGTTCCGTGCCTGGTGGCCCCGGCGGCGGGCTTCACCGCGGGTTCCATGCCCACGAACGAGACTGTTGGATGCCGGTCCCGGAGTTCGTGAAGGGCTGCCGCCGAGGCGCTGTTGCACGCCACCACCACGGTGGTGGCACCTTCGCCGATCAGGTAGTCGCTGACCGCAAACGCCCGCTCGCGGACAGCGTCGAGACCGCGCTCACCGTACGGAGAGAAGGCCTGATCGGCGACGTAGACCAGTGGCATACTCGGGAGCAGCGATCGAATCTCGCGCAGCACACCGAGGCCGCCGACTCCGGAGTCGAAGACGCCGATCGACTGGTCCGTCACCCGGTCTCACCATGCCGGTTGCGGTAGGCCACCTCGTTCATCGGTTTGCGGCCACCGAATCGAGCGGGAGCGGCGCCTTCAGCTGGGTAGCCGAGAGCAATCGCATACCGGCATCGCGCACCTTCGGGCAGACTGAGCACCGTCGCCACCGCGTCCTCGCGGTGGAGGGTGATCGGGCACGAGGCGATCCCGATGGCATTGGCGGCGAGCATCACGTTCTGGGCGACTCGGCCGGTGTCGAACTCATACCCACCCGTCTCCTCGACCAGCGCAATCGCGATCGGAGCACTACGCAGAGGGTCCGTGAAGTTGCCACAACCGGCGAGGCGCTCCTTCTGATCCCCGTCGACGACCACAAACGACCAGTTCTGAAGGTTCTTGCTGCTGCCGGTCCATCGGGCGGCCTCGAGAAGCCGTTCGAGGTCATCGTCCGTCAGACGATCCGTGCGAAACGACCGGAGGGCACGAAGCCCGAGGATGCGGTCGTAGAAGTTGTTGGCGCTCATGGGCCAAGCGTAGACGCACTACCTTCGTGAGGGCTCAACGAGAGAGGGACCGGGTGGAGCCCGGTCCCTCAATCAGTTCAATCGCCTTGATCGGCTCAGCCGAGGAGCTTCGCCTTCTGGGCGTTGTACTCATCGTCCGTAAGCTTGCCTGCGTCGTGCAGGTCCGACAGCGTCTTGAGCTGATCGGTCGTGTTCTCGGTTCCAGCAACACTCTTGATGTAGCTGTCCTGCGCGGCCTGCGCAGCGGCGGCTGATTCCATCGACCGCTCCTGCATCTTGCCACCGTTGGCAATCAGATAGATGAATACGCCGAGGAACGGCAGGATGATGATGAAGATCGACCATCCGGCCTTCGCCCATCCAGACATCGGGCTGCGGAAGATGTCAACGAAGATCGTGATCAGCAACCAGATCCAGATGATGAACAGGAAGAACCAGAGCATCGCGAATAGTACGTCCAACAGTGGCACGGATTACCTCTTTCTAGGCGGCCGGCATTCTTCTTCGCCAGCCCGTTTGGGTCGGAGCGTTTCCTGGGCACAGCGTGCCCGCGGACAAACCCCACACCCTTGATCCTACCGTCGCCGCTGCTCCGACGAGAAGCTCAGAAGGACTCCACCGGCAGGTCCATCAAGCTTCCGTCTTCGGCCTCTGCGAGTTCCCTCCGCAGTTTCGCCTTCGGGAGCACCGTGGTCGCGAAGTAGCGAGCCGACGCGATCTTGCCCTCGTAGAAGGCACGGTCGGCCTCACTCGCCCCGTCCAGTGCCTCGAGGGCGATCTCCGCATGGCGAATCATGAGCCAGCCCATGATCACCTCCGCGAGGCTCTCGAGGAGCGGCGTGGTGTGCAATCCGGTCTTGTAGATCGCAGGCGGATCCTGCATCGAGGCCATCGAGTGGCCAACCAGCACGCCGACGTGTGCCTGTACATCGTCGAGCGCTCGGCCGAGCAGCTCTCGCTCGACTTCCAAATCCTCGGAGCCGCCTTTGATCGTCTCGAGGATGTCCTGGCCGAGACGCATCAGCGTCGCACCCTGGTCTCGTGCGATCTTGCGGAAGAAGAGATCGAGGCCCTGGATTGCGGTCGTACCTTCGTAGATCGTGTCGATCTTCGCGTCGCGAATGTACTGCTCGATGGGGTAGTCACGGGTGTACCCGGACCCGCCGAAGACTTGCAGCGATTGCGCGAGCAACTCGTAGGCCTTCTCAGACGAGTAACCCTTGACGAGCGGCAGCAGCAGATCATTCAGCTTTGCGTAGTACGGCTCATCGGGATGGAGATGCGCCATGTCGAGGAGCCAAGCGGCGTACATCGCCATCGCGCGCATCCCTTCGGCGTGTACCTTCTGCGTCATCAGCATCCGGCGAACGGCCGGGTGCCGGATGATCGGCACCCTCGGCGCCGTCTTGTCGCGGCTTTGTGTGAGGTCGGCCGACTGGATCCGTTCCTGTGCGTACTCGAGGGCGTTCAGGTATCCGGTGGACAGCGTGGCGGCCGCCTTGATGCCGATTGACATGCGGGCATCCTCGATGATGAGGAACATCTGGCGGATGCCTTCGTGGACGTCACCAACGAGGTAGCCGACCGCGGGTTCGTCCATCCCGAACGTGAGTTCACACGTGGTTGATCCGCGTATCCCCATCTTGTCTTCGAGATTCGTCGTCACGACCCCATTGCGTTCCCCGAGCGAGCCGTCTTCGTTCACGTGATACTTCGGCACGATGAACATCGACAGCCCTTTGGTTCCCGGTTCTGCTCCAGGCCTGCGGGCGAGGACGAGGTGGATGATGTTCTCGTAGTAGTCGTTGTCACCGGAGGTGATGAACCGCTTCACCCCCTCGATATGCCACATGTCACCTTCGACGTGGGTTGCCTTGGTGATCCCCGCGCCCACGTCCGATCCCGCGTCTGCCTCGGTCAGCACCATCGTGGCGCCCCAGTTCCGTTCGATCATGGGTTTCGCGAAGCGTTCGACCTGCTCGGGTGTGGCGACGGCCTCGACGACACGGGCCATCAGTCCGCCGATTGCGTAGAGGTAGATGGCGGCGTTGGCGCCCGCAAACAACTCGCTGCCGGCCCAGCGCAGGGCATCGGGTGCCCCGAATCCGCCAAGGCTCTGCGTTACTCCCATGAGGTGCCAGCCGCCGTCGTGGAGTGCGTCGAGGCTCTTCTTCACCCCGGGCGGCAGCTCGACGTTGCCGTCGACCAGCTCGAGTTTGGTGCGGTCGGCTTCCACGAAGCTCTCTGCGAAGTCTTCGGTCGCGAGCCGGTCCATCTCGCGAAGCATGTCCATCGCGGTGTCGTAGTCGAACTCTTCGAACGGTTCAACACCCAGGTACTCGTCGACGCCGTACGCCTCGAAGAGGTTGAACTGAAGGTCTCGAAGGTTGCTCTTGTAGTGGCTCATTGTGCTCTCCCCGTCTGAAGCCGCCGCTGTGTACCTGGCAACGAACGACCGCGAACGTTGACCGCTGACCGTCCGGCTTTTTGAGTATACACTCTATTTTGGAGCGTCCGCTCAAGATTCGAGTAACCTCGGGTGGGAAGGAGACGCGGGAATGGCCAGATATCAGGTCGGAATCAGGACGGAGACGAAAATCCTCGACGCGACCCGCGAACTGCTCGCCGAGGGGGGCCTCGAGGGAACCACGCTCAAGGCCGTCTGCGACCGCGCGGGAGTACAGGCCGGTTCGTTCTACAACCTCTTCGCCTCCAAGGAACAAGCCATCATGCGGGTCGCCAGGGACGCGATCCGGGCCGTAGATCCCGATCCGGATCACGCCGGCACCGATACGCTCGACGATCTCGTCGACGCATACATCCGATTCATCATCGACCAGCCAGAGTTGGCTCGCATCTACCTCCAGATCGCCGTTTCGGGGAGCAACGATGATTCTGTCGCGCGGCGGTTCCTCCGCCACCACGTCCGACGCGTCGAACGATTCGCCGCAACGATCCAGCGCACGAAGCCAAATCTCGATCCGACCGAGGCGACAATGATCGCCGAAGTGCTGCTCGGCGCTCTCGACGGTCTCGCCTTCCGCTGGGTCCTCGATCAGGCCTTCGATTTCGCGCGGCACGCCCGTGCGGCAGCCGCCCAGTGCGCCTGACCCGGTTTCCCCTTCCTCGAGCCGCTCCTCACGCGTAGGTTGACGTTGGGCGCCATCGGTGCCCCGGTTTCGCGCAGAGGAGCCCGATCCGGCGGGTGTGGTCCTGATCGGGCGATGCCGGCACCTCGGTATCGTGCCGTACCATCGGCCTGGCCCAGATCCGACCGGAGGTTCAGATGGAGTTCGCGATTCAGACCAGCGGCGTCTATGAAGACGTTCTCGCTGCCGCTCGGTTCTCGGAAGAACGCGGCCTCCCGGCGATCGCACTTCCCGACCACTATCTGATGTCCCTCGACGAGGACGGGGCAAAGACGGTGCCCGCGCCCGACGCGCTCAGCCAGCTTGCCGGCCTCGCTCGCGACACACGTGATCTCCAGTTGGTGGTGCTGGTCTCACCGATCACCTTCCGACACCCGGCGGTCCTCGTCAAGACGGCAATCACGATCGACGACATGTCGGGAGGCCGATTCACCCTGGGGATCGGGACGGGCTGGATGGACCGGGAACACGAAGTGTTCGGGTTCCCCTATCCGCCGATGGCCGAACGGTTCGCGATGCTGGAGGAGGCCCTCGCCTACGCTCGAGCGATGTTGTCGGACGAGCCGATCGGCTTCGATGGCGATCACTACACGCTCGAGTCGTTCCCGATCGCTCCGAGGCCTGCGGGACACGTGAAGCTGCTCGTTGGCGGCATCGGCGCCACAAAGACACCTCGACTCGCGGGCATGTACGCAGACGAGTTCAACGTCTACCCGGGGCCTGGCCTCGAGATCAGAATCGATCGGGCTCGGGCAGCCGCTGCAGCCGCCGGCCGCGACCCGGACGCCCTCATGCTCTCGAGCGCCGGCCAGGTGATCGGAGCCGCGACCGAAGTGGAACTCGAACGACGCCTCGACGCACGTGCGGAAGAGGCCAACACCACGAGGGAAGACCTCGCTGTTGAGTTCGCGAAACGCGGCACTCCGATCGGCACGTACGACCACCTGCGCGAGGAGTTCTCCGCGCTGGAGGATCTCGGCATCACCCGTTTCTACCTCCAGGGTGGCTACGACCCGGACCGCACACCGGAACTCGTCGAAGCCGTCATCGGCTGAAACCATTAGCGTTGGGCCGGTGAACAGCACGATGCTCGACATCGGTGGGCCGATACGGGTCACGGAGTACGGGGGCGAGGGGCCCCTGATTCTCCTCGTTCACGGACTCGGCGGATCGACGGAGAACTGGGACGTCACCGGCCCGCTGCTCACCGGGAGCGGGAGGGTGTGTGCGGTCGACCTCGTCGGCTTCGGAGAATCGACGCCGGGAGACCGCAGGCCGAGTGTCGAGGACAATGGCCTCCTCGTCGCCGAGGTGATTGACATCATCGGCTACGACTCTGCCACGCTCGTCGGCAATTCGATGGGCGGCCTCGTATCCATGATCACCGCCGTCGAGCACGTATCCCGTGTCGATCGGCTCGTCCTGGTCAATCCGGCACTTCCGGTGAGCCGCAGGCACCCTCCAGATCTCGAAGTCCTCACGAAGCTCATCGGACCTTTGGTTCCCGGCATCGGCGTCCCCGCGTTCCGGGTCTATCGCGCTGCTCACTCACCTGAGGAGGAGACCGCCGAGACGCTCCGCATGGTCACCGCCGATTCAGAGACCGTCCCGGAGTGGGCGCGGGAACGGCTCACGGATGCCAACCGACGTCGGCGCGGGCATGAATGGGCGATCCCCTCATTCCTCGAGGCCGATCGGTCGATCGCACGGTACGTGCTGCGCCCACGACGATTCGCTCGGTTGATCCACAAGATCAGCGCTCCCACCCTGCTCGTTCACGGTTCGGAGGATCGGCTCGTGTCGGTGGATTCAGCACGGTGGGCAGCCGAACAACGGCCCGACTGGACGTATGAGGAGATGGAAGGTGTCGGCCATGTGCCGATGCTCGAGGCCGCCGAGCGGTTTGTCGAACTGGTCACCGAATGGCTGGAATCGACAGCGTGAGCTTCGCCTTTCCCGCCATCTACCGGTCGAACCGGGAGAGGTTCACCACCCTCGTTCTCGGGCTCGACGACGATGCCCTTGCTGCGACGGTCCCGGCCACCCCAATGTGGACGGTGAAGGATGCTTTCGCACACGTCACGGGAGTCGCTTCCGACTACACAACCGGCCGCCTCGACCATGCGCCTTCCGAACCGTGGACACAGCGACAGGTCGAAGAGCGGCGGGACAGAGCAGCTCGCGAGATCGCCGCAGAATGGACGAACCTCGGCCCAACGATCGAAGCCATGCTCGAGGCGTCGGGCAGAGCCATGTCGGCCATGGTGATGGATGTGGTGATGCACCACTGTGACGTGCTGGGAGCGCGAGGGATCCGGCCCCCACACGACGACGAAGGGTTGCGCCTTTGCCTTCGTGCATCGCATGCAATCGCCCCTCGCCTCGATGCCGCCGACCTCCCGGCGCTCCGGATCCAGACCGAGGGATTCGACCGCGTCCTCGGCACGGGGGACGCAGGCATCACGGTGCGCGGCGACTCCTTTGAGATCACACGAGCGTTGTTCGGCCGACGCAGCCTCGATCAGATCGCAGCGTTCGACTGGTCTGCCGACCCATCCCCGTACCTGTCGTACTTCTCGTTCTTCACACCACGCGAGACAGCGTTGGTGGAGTAGGGCTGCTACTGCTCGATCGGGAATCCCGAGTCGTACCAGTTGACGATGCCGCCGTCGATCTCGTACACCTCGACGAAGCCGAGGTCCTTCATCGTCTTGACCGCGTCGGACGAGCGGTTGCCGGTCCGGCAGTACATCACGTAGGGATCGTTCTTGTCGAGACCGTCGAGTTGTTCGGCGAAGTCGGCGTCGTAGTAATCGACGTTGATCGCATTCGCAAGCCGCGCCTCGTTGAACTCCTCGGGAGTCCTGATGTCCAGAACGACAAGCCCGGCCGGATCATCGTCGATGACCTGGGCTGCTTCCGCAGGTGAGACGAGTTCGACCGTCGCAGTGTCACTTCCCGATGAACATGCCGCCACCAGCAGCAACACCACGAGCGCCAGGCCGGTCAGCTTGCGATTCAATCCAAATATCACGGTGATGTCTCTCCTTCTTGGTTCCACCCGCAGGAACACAGCACTAGGCCAATCCAAGCGCAACAAGCCCGCCGGTCAGGTTCGCCACTTCCTTGAAGCCACGTTGTGCGAGCAACCCCGCAGCTACGCCGGACCGGCTCCCGGTACGGCAGATGAACAGGATCGGGCGATCGGGATCGAGTTCGTCGATGCGTGTGAACAACGAACCGAGGCCGATGAACTCAGCGCCGGGGAGTGTTCCCATCGCCCACTCGAATGGCTCTCGAACGTCAATGATCGCGGCGTCGTGCTCCTGGCTCCACACCTGCCAATCACGCGCCTCGACGAGAACAACCTCACTCATTCGTTCGCCGATCACGTCAGCTGCATGAACAGCTTCTCGAGCCGTTCGGGGTCGTAGCCTTCGACTGCTGCACGTTCCGGCTCGTTGACACACGCGCTGAGCGTCATTGCGAAGTATCGATATCCGGCTTGTTCAAGCGCACGCATCGAGGCCGAGAATTGGGTGATCACGTCGGAACAGTCGCGCCCGTCTTCGAGCATGCCCTGGATGCCGCGAATCTGGCCTTCCACCCGACGCAGCCTCGTCAGGATGTCGTGAACCTCAGCGTCTTCCGGTTTCATGTGAGAATGATATACCCCCGAGGGGTATAGGGCGAGGAGAAACGACCGAACAATCACGAAATATCAGGAATTGATAAGACTCGACTCAAGTTATACTGTACGCAACCACTCAGAGAACCAGCCCACCAGGCCGGTGAGCACGCGTAACGAAGGAGCACACCCATATGGGACGCGCCGTAGGTATCGACCTCGGAACCACCAACTCCGTCATCTCGACCCTCGAGGGCGGAGAACCAAAGATCATCAGCAATGCAGAGGGGCACCGCACAACCCCCTCGGTTGTTGCGTTCGCCAAGAACGGCGAAGTCCTGGTCGGCGACCAGGCAAAACGCCAAGCCATCACGAACCCGGAGCGCACCGTTCGTTCGGTGAAGCGCCACATGGGCACCGATTGGGATATCGAGGTCGACGGCAAGTCCTACAACGCTCAGGAGATCGCGGCCAGGATTCTCATGAAACTCAAGCGAGATGCTGAGGCATTCCTTGGTGAGAAGGTCACCGAGGCGGTCATCACCGTTCCCGCGTACTTCGGGGACGCACAACGCCAGGCAACCAAAGAGGCCGGCCAGATCGCCGGCCTCGAAGTCTTGCGCATCATCAACGAGCCGACCGCTGCCGCCCTGGCATACGGGCTCGACAAGACCGACGACGATCACCTCATCCTCGTCTACGACCTTGGTGGCGGCACGTTCGACGTGTCGGTGCTCGAGATCGGCGAAGGGGTGTTCGAGGTCAAGTCGACGCACGGCGACACCAATCTCGGTGGCGACGACTGGGACGACAAGATCATCGACTGGCTCGTCGAAGGCTTCAAGAACGACAACGGCGTTGATCTGTCGAAGGACGCCATGGCGATGACGCGCCTCAAAGAGGCCGCTGAGAAGGCCAAGATCGATCTGTCTTCCGTGATGGAGACCGAGATCAACTTGCCGTTCATCACCGCGACGAACGAGGGCCCGATCCACCTGCTCCGCACGCTCACGCGGTCGGAGTTCGATCAGATGACCGAGGATCTCGTGGAGCGGACCCGGATGCCGTTCGAAGAGGCGCTCAAGGATGCCGGCGTGACGATGAACGACATCGATCAAGTCATCCTGGTTGGTGGCTCGACCCGCATGCCGTCGGTGATGGCCATCGTGAACGAACTCGCGGGCAAGGAGCCCAACAAGGGCGTCAACCCGGATGAGGTCGTAGCCGACGGTGCGTCGCTCCAGGCGGGTGTTCTCACCGGCGACGTCAAAGGGATCCTGCTCCTCGACGTCACGCCGCTGACGCTCGGTGTCGAGACCGAGGGTGGCGTGTCGACCAAGATGATCGAGCGCAACACCACGATCCCGACACGCCGCTCCGAGATCTTCACTACGGCCGCCGACAATCAGCCCGAGGTAGAGATTCACGTCCTCCAGGGCGAGCGCGCCATGGCGAACGACAACAAGAGCCTCGGACGATTCAAGCTTCCCGGTATCGCCCCGGCACGTCGCGGCGTCCCCCAGATCGAGGTCACGTTCGACATCGATGCAAACGGCATCGTTTCCGTGTCGGCCAAGGATCTCGGAACTGGTCAGACCCAGCAGGTCACCATCACCGGCGGCACCGCGCTGTCCGATGATGACATCGAGAAGATGGTCAAGGATGCCGAGGCGCATGCCAACGACGATGCACAGCGCAAAGAGGCAGCCGAGGCCCGCAACCAGGCCGACCAAGCGGCGTATCAGATCGAGAAGCAGCTCGCCGAGCACGGCGACAAGCTCACCGATGACGAGCGCAAGGTGATCGAAGACAAGATCGCCGAGTTGCGGACGTTGCTGGCCAACGAAGCTGCGGACACCGAATCCCTCAAGAACACCACAAACGAGCTCCTGACGTCGTCCCAGATCCTCGGACAGAAGATCTACGAGGCGTCCGCAGCGGAGAGCGCTGCGGCAGCATCCGACGACGCGCCGGCGAGCGACGACGAAGTGGTCGAAGCCGAGGTGGTGGAGGACGATGACGAGTCCTGAGGACAACAGCTTCGAGCAAGACGGATCTGCCGCCGACGGAGGGGGTCAAGCGCCGATCGCGCCCGACCCCCTCGACGATCTCGTGATCCTGGAGGCGGGGCCGACGGCTCATGATCTTGGTCTCGAGCTCCCCGAGGACCCGGACGAAGCCCAGGCGCTTCTGCTCCGCGAGCTGAGCGAGGCGCGACAGGAGGCCGGCGAGCAGCTCGAGATGCTGCAACGTGTTGCGGCCGACTTCGACAACTACCGTCGCCGCGTCGAGCGGGACCAGGCGGAGAACGTCGAACGAGCATCACAACGGGTCATCGAGAGTCTTCTGCCGACGCTCGACGCGTTCGACGCCGCCACCATGTTCGAACCCCAAACGCCGTCGGAGGAGAAGACACGCGAAGGCATGCTGTCGACGCGGGCCCAACTCCTCGAGACCCTCACCCGAGAGGGGTTCCAACCGATCCCAGCCGTCGGAGAACCGTTCGATCCGAAGGTGCACGAGGCGGTGTCCGGACCTGGTGAGGGTGAGGGCGAACTGTTCGTCGACGCCGAGCTGCGACGGGGCTACGTGATGCGTGGCCGGGTTATCCGGCCTTCGCTGGTGACGGTGAAACATGCGTAAGGAATGGCTTGAGAAGGACTACTACGCCACGCTCGGTGTCTCGAAGACCGCTTCGAGCAAGGAGATCAAGAAGGCCTTCCGCAAGCTCGCCCGCGAGTTCCACCCGGACAACAACCCCGACGACGCCGTCGCCGAGGCCCGGTTCAAGGAGATTAACGAGGCATACGACACGCTCTCGGACACTGACGAGCGCAAGGAGTACGACCACGCACGCGAAATGGGCTACTTCGTGGGAGACCCTGGCGGCCATCAGCAGTATGTCCGCGTCGAAGACCTCTTCGGCGGTCAGGCGCCGGCCGGCGGGGGTGGCTTTCAGGACCTCCTAGGAGGCCTCGGCGATCTCTTCGGTCAGGGTCAGCGGCAATATCAGCCGCGCCCGGCCGCCGGTCGCAACCTCCAAGCGGATCTCTCGCTGACGTTCCATGAAGCCCTCGCGAGCACAACCAAGACGATCAACGTCGATGGGCGCAGGGTGAAGGTGAAGGTTCCCCAGGGAATCTCAGACGGCACCAAGGTACGCCTCGCCGGAAAAGGTGAACCGGGGTCGAACGGCGGTCCTCCGGGTGATCTCTTCGTCCGCGTACATGTGGCGGACCATCCTGTGTTCGAACGGTCGGGAAAACGCGACCTCAAGATCGAGGTGCCGGTGACGTTCTCCGAGGCCGCGCTCGGCGCGGTGATTCAGGTACCGACCCTCGACGGAGTCACCAAGATCCGGGTCCCCCGCGGCACACAGGGCGGCACCGTCATGAAGGTGTCCGGCAAGGGTGTCGAGACGTCGAAGGGTACGGGAGATCTTCTGGTGACCCTCAGAGTCACCGTGCCGACCGAACTGTCCGATGGGGAGCGCGAACTCCTCGAGGCGTTTCGCGATGAACGGGCGCCGGACAACCCGAGAGAGCACTTGGGGGTGACATGAGCAATCGCGAAGAAGCCCGCTACGTCATCTCCGTCGCGGCGGAGATGTCGGGTATGCACCCCCAGACCCTGCGGATCTACGAACGCCGGGGCCTGATCGAACCGTATCGGACACCCGGCGGCACACGCCGCTACTCGGAGGCCGACATCGAGCGCCTGTCGCTGATCCAAGAGCTCACGGGCGCCGGCGTGAACCTCGAAGGCGTCAGAAGGATCCTCTTCCTGGAGCATGAGATTGAACGTCATCGCAACCAGATCAGCCGTCTGCGGCGTCTGCTGGAGGAGTCCGACGCTCGTTTCGTGAGCGACCCCGAGCGACGGACGGTCATCAGGATGGGTGTTGTTCAGAAGCGAAACCTCCCTGCGATTCGCCGGGAGCGCCCGCCAAGTGATTAGCGAATCGGCGGAATAGCCGAGTAGCGTCGGCCTCCACACTTGGAGGCAACCATGGCGCTCGACGTTGAAGCTGTTCGCAGTCAATTCCCGGCGCTCTCCCGGGTCGTCGATGGGCAGCCTGCTGCCTATCTCGATGGACCTGGGGGAACGCAGGTTCCGAAGTCCGTCATCGATGCGATGGCGGACTTCATGCGTGCGGGGGGAAGCAACCACGGCGGACCGTTTGTGACCTCGCGCGAAACCGACGCGGTCGCTGCGTCGGCGCGCCAGGCGGTCGCCGATCTCTTCGGGGCCTCGCCGGACGAGATCGCGTTCGGACAGAACATGACCTCGCTCACGCTGTCCGTCAGCCGGGCCCTCGGCGCGACGTGGATGATCGGCGACAACATCGTGGTCACCCGGCTGGATCACGACGCCAACGTGTGGCCGTGGGTCATCGCGGCCCGCGACGCAGGCGTCGAGGTTCGTTGGATCGACTTCGATCCGGAGGACGGCTGCCGGCTCCAGGTCGAGCAAGTCGCCGAGCTCGTCGACCGACGCACCCGCCTCGTGGCCGCCACCGCCGCCTCGAACGCGGTTGGCACCATCACCAATATCGAATGGCTGATCAGCGCAGCTCACCGTGTCGGCGCCCTGACCTATGTCGATGCGGTGCACTACTCCCCGCACGGCCTCCTCGATGTCGCCGCGCTTGGAACGGACTTCCTCGCCGCTTCGTCGTACAAGTTCTTCGGGCCGCACACCGGATGTCTCTACGGTCGCACGGAGGTGCTCACCGACGTGGCGGCGTACAAGATCCGGCCGGCTCCGGATGATCCGCCCGGCAAATGGGAGACCGGGACACAGAGTTTCGAGAGCCTGGCGGGCATCACGGCAGCGGTCGACTACATCGCATCGCTCGGCGAAGGTGATTCGAGGCGGGAGCGGACCGCTTCGGCGATGGAGACCATCGGATCGTACGAACGTGCCATCACAGAGCGATTCCTCGAAGGGATCGCCGGACTACCCCGGGTCCGCCTCTACGGGCGCAACACACCCGACGGTCGCACACCGACATTCGCCGTCTCTGTCAGCGGTGTACACCCGGATGACGTGGCAGCGGCCCTCGGAGTCGAGGGCATCTTCGTGTGGTCGGGCGACTACTACGCCGTGGAAGTGATGCGCCGCCTTGGCGTCGCACACCAGGGAGGACTCGTTCGAATCGGCTTCGTGCACTACAACACGATCGAAGAGGTTGACCGGGTTGTCGCCGCTCTCGGCGACCTGACATCGTGACGACGTTTCCGAGCGACTTCGTGTTCGGGGTCACGGCTTCGGCGTACCAGATCGAAGGCGCCTGGAACGAGGACGGAAAGGGCGAGTCGACCTGGGACCGGTTCGTACGCGAACCCGGGCGCATTCACAATGGGGAAACCGGGGACGTCGCGTGCGACCACTACCACCGGTACCCCGAGGACGTCGCGCTCATGGCCGACGCGGGAATTCCGGCATACAACCTGACCACCGCATGGACCAGAGTCATCCCGGATGGGACCGGGCCCGTCGAACCGCGGGGTGTTGCCTTCTACGACCGCCTCGTCGATGAACTCCTCGAGCAGGGCATCATTCCGTACGTCACGCTCTACCACTGGGAACTGCCACAAGCTCTCCAGGACATCGGCGGATGGGCCAACCGGGAGACCGTCGACGCATTCGTGCGCTATGCCGACGTCGTGAGCGGCGCACTCGGTGATCGCGTGACGCAGTGGGCTACCCACAACGAGCCGTGGGTTGCCTCGTTCCTCGGTCACTACTTCGGCGAGTTCGCCCCGGGCCACACCGATCTGAGGGAGGCACTCACTGTCGCCCATCACCTGCTCCTCGCCCATGGTCGGTCGGTGCCCGTCATCCGTGCCAACGTCCCGAACAGCGAAGTCGGCATCATCCTGGACTGTCGACCGTCGACGCCCGCCAGCGCCGATCCCGCAGACGTGGCGGCGAATCGTCACTTCGATGGTTTCCGGAACCGCTGGTTCTTCGATCCTGTCTTCGGCAAGGGATACCCGCAGGACATCGTGGAGGCGTTTCAGGAGCGGGGCGTCGATACATCGTCACTCATTCATCCCGGCGACCTCGCCGAGATCGCGGTACCGCTCGACTTCATCGGGATCAACTACTACACGGCGCTCGCGGTTGCGGCCGGCCACGAGGAAGAGGAGATCACCTGGCTCAAGCCGGGTCCGAATCCACCCGACGGGTTCACCGAGATGGGCTGGGAGATCGTCCCGTCCGCGCTCACCACGTTCCTCAGGCGAATCCACGACGACTACGGCGCCACCCACATACGCGTGACCGAAAACGGCGCCTCTTACTCCGATGGTCCGGGTACGGACGGTCGGATCCACGACCGCCGACGTATCGACTTCCTTTGGTCACACCTCAACGCGGTGGCCAAAGCGATCGGCCAGGGTGTCCCCGTGACTGGCTACTTCGTCTGGTCGATCCTGGACAATTTCGAGTGGACGCTCGGCTACAGCCAGCGGTTCGGCCTCATCTGGGTCGACCACGAGACCGGCGAGCGGATCCCGAAAGACAGCCTCTATTGGTTGGGCAACGTGGCCGCAGCCCACGCGATCGAGTGAGATCCTCGGGCGTTTGATGCAGCCGATACGCTGTCTCCCATGCGGACGCTGATCACCATTCGGGAGCCTGGAGGACGTCCCACGCCGCTCGTCGTCGAGGGAGACATCTTCGCGAATCCCGATGATGGGCCGATCGACGAGGAGGTCTCGACCGGGCACCTCTATGCGCTCCCGGGCCTCGCCGACTGCCACGCCCACGTCGGCATGGACAGCATCAGCCAGGGGGGATCGCTCACCGACGACGACATCAGATCGAACGGCATCAAGAACGCCTGGCTGCAAGTGGAAGGTGGTGTGCTCCTGATTGCGGATAAGGGGTCGTCGAGCGACGTCTCGCTCGAGATCCTCGCCGCTCCCCCTGCCACACGGCCGGCGATGCAGATGGCCGGACGCATGATCGCCCCGCCGGGCGGCTACTACCCGGACTACGGATGTGAGGTTGATGAGGCCGGTCTCGCGGAGGCCGTTCGGTCGTCAGCCAACACTCCCGCATCGTGGGTGAAGATCATCGGCGACTGGCCACGCAGGGGCGTCGGACCGCAAGCCAACTACGGCGAGGCGGCGCTGCGCACTGCCGTCGACGTTGCACACGCAGCAGGGAGAAGGGTCGCCGTGCACACGATGGCACCCGAGGGCATCCGACCGGCTGTTGATGCCGGTGTCGACTCGATCGAGCACGGCCTGTTCCTGTCTGCGGACGACCTCCCTGGGCTCGCGGCTCGCAACGGCGCATGGGTCCCGACGGTCCTCGGTGCAGAGTCCATGATCGGCTTCCTCGGGGCTGAGAGTTCGGGCGGAAGGCTGCTGGCGCAGGGTGTCGAGAACATACGAGAGCTTCTGCCGGAGGCCGAACGTCTCGGTGTATCCGTTCTCGCCGGCACGGATCTCGCAGTCCCCCATGGCAAGGTCGCTCTCGAGGCGATCCGTCTCCACGAACTCGGGCTCTCCAACGCTGCTGCGCTTCATGCCGTGACACGGGCCGCATACGACTACCTCGGCGTTGCGCGCGACTTCGCTCCCGGAGCAACCGCCGATGTGGTGTTTGTTCGAGATGACCCGAGGGAGAATCTTGAGACTCTGCTCGACCCGGCGGTGATCATCCGATCGGGCCGGATCGTGACTTCTTGACATATTGATGCTTTATTAATATGTTTTGATGTATGCGAACAACCATCAGGATGGATGACGATCTCCTCACAGCGGTCAAGGCCGAAGCTGCAGCCGGGGGTGAAACACTGACTGCCTTCATCGAGGAAGCGGTGCGCCGGCAACTCGCGGCACGCCGCGCAATCGCAGACTCTCCTGCTCCCGAAGTCCCAGTGTTCACCGGCGACGGACTCCTCCCCGGCGTCGACCTCGACGACTCGGCGGCACTTCTCGACCTCATGGAGGGCCGATGAGGCTGTTCGACGTCAACGTCCTCGTCAACGCTCACCGAGCCGACGCGGACCACCACGAACCGTGCCGGGCCGTCATCGACGAGACGATCTCTGCTCCCGGAGCCTTCGGCCTCACGCCGATCGTCCTGAGCGGATTCCTTCGTGTCGTCACCCACCCAAGGATCTTCAAGACGCCCACCCCCCTGGTCGATGCACTCGAGTTCGTGGAGACCCTACGCGCACAACCACAGGCCGAACTCGTCCAGCCGGGGCCTCGTCACTGGGACATCTTCACGATGCTTGCCGAGGAAACATCAGCGCGCGGGAACCTGATCCCAGACGCTTACCTCGCGGCGATAGCAATCGAATCCAGCTCTGAGTGGATCTCGACAGATGGGGATTTCGCCCGATTCCCAGGGCTCCGCTGGGTCGATCCACGGACCACGTGACCTCGCGGTCAACGAGGATCCACCAGGTCACCCGACGATGTATGTGCCGGTTCCGACCGCTACCAGGGTCCCCTCGTCGTTGTGGAATTCCATACGTGTGACAACCACGCGGGAGCCGCTGCGCAGCACCGAGGCCGACGCATCGAACCATTCCCCGACACCCGGCCGGAGGTAGTCGATTCGCATGTCGATGGTGCTGATGTTCGAGAAGATGCGACCGGCTTCTTCCCTGGTAGTGGGCGGTGTACGTCCGACCACCGCCATCATCGCCGCGATCCCGCCGGCCACGTCGAGTGTCGCCGCCACAACACCGCCGTGAAGGAACCCACGAGCGAAGTTGCCGACGAGATCTTCGCGGTGGTGAACTCTGATCCTGGCCACGCCGTCGTCGTCGATCCGGCAGTCCCGAACCCCGAGGATGCGATTGAACGGGATGAGCTTCTCGGTCACTTCGATCAGGTCGGCGAGAGTGTGAAACTCGGACATGACGCGAGTGTACGACCGGTGATCGGGGCGGGAATCGCGATGAACACTTGATGTTATGGGCAAAGTGTGGGATATTGGGCCCTCGAACGAGCTGGTCGGCTCGTGGAACCCCTCCGATTTTGAGAGTGTTGTTCCGTGTACGAAGGCCTACCGACCGGGAACCATTTTCCGAGTTTGAGCGTCTAAATGGGGACGCTGGAACCGATTGGGCCGAATCTCCAAGACGGACAGCGCTGAGACGCGAACCTACAGGTGAAGGATTTCACAAACATGAAGACGGCAGAAAAGATGCGATGGGTGGGTCAACCGCTCGAAATGGGCGACAGCCTGACTCGCTACCTCCAAGAAATCTCGTATCACGAGCTGCTCACCGCAGACGAGGAAGTTGAACTCGCTCAGGCGATTGAGGCCGGAACGGCGGCTGAGGAGCAACTCGCCGCAGTCTCGGTGCGAGGCGCCGAGAAGGTGCGCCTGCAGCGTGCCGCCCGCAAGGGGCGTGAGGCCCGTGAGCGCTTCACCCAGGCGAACCTCCGTTTGGTCGTAAGCCAGGCCAAGCGTTACCGCAGCCAGTACGGCATTGAGTTCATCGACCTCATCCAAGAGGGAAACCTCGGCCTCATTCGTGCGGTCGAGAAGTTCGACTGGCGCAAGGGTTTCAAGTTCTCCACCTATGCAACGTGGTGGATCCGCCAGGCCATGCAGCGTGCCGTGGCCGAGAAGTCACGCACCGTTCGTCTCCCGAACTCACTGCACGACACGCTGGTGACGCTCAACAGCACAAGGAACCGTCTGCTCTCCGAGCTTGGGCGTGAGCCGACTCCTGAGGAGCTCTCCGAAGAGTCCGGCTTGACCTTCGATGCCGTCGTCGAGGCACAGCTTGTTAACGACTCGGTGTCGCTCGAGGCACCCGTCGGTGAAGATGGTGCGGTGCTCGGAGACTTCGTCTCCCACCACGACGAAGAGGACCCGGTTCGCGAGACCGAGAGGGCGAGTGCGATCGAAGCCCTGAGGGACGCGATCAACCGCCTTCCCGAGCGCGAGGCCTACATCCTCTCGATGCGGGTCGGGTTCGAAGACGGACTCCCCCGCACACACGAGGAGATCGGCGGCAACCTCGGCCTCGGCCCCACCCGGGTCCGATCGATCGAGAAGCTCGCCCTGTCGAAGCTCCGCCACCCGGCGTTCGGGCTCCGAGAGGATGCGATGGACTTCTAGTCCCCCGCCACAATCGTCTCAGCATGAGGGCCGCCCCCGAAACGGGGCGGCCCTCATCATTCCCGACGCGAGTCTCGCTCCCCAGCCGCGATCGGTGCGCGAGAATGTGAAATCAACCAACGCAAAGGAGTCCTCCGATGACCGCGAACCACCCCGGCGTTGTTTATGGCCGAAGGGTCGCAATCGTCGACGGCCTCCGCACACCTTTTGTGAAGTCTGGGACGGACTTCAAGGACCTGTCCGCTCTCGACCTTGCCTCCGGTGTTGTGGGAGAACTCCTTCAACGATCAGGCGTGGCGGGAGACCAGATCGATCAGGTTGTCTACGGAGCCGTCATTCCGGATGTAGGCGCTCCAAACATCGCCCGAGAGATCGTTCTCGCCGGTGACATGCCGGACCGTATCGATGCGTTCTCCGTGAGCAGAGCGTGTGCAACCTCGACCCAGGCGGTTGTTTCCGGTGCCCAGTCGATTCTGCTCGGGGACGCCGACGTCGTGGTAGCCGGCGGTGCCGAATCCATGTCGAAGCCGCCGATCCTCTATTCGGATCGGTTCGTCGACATCCTCATGGACGCCAGCGCGGCAAAGGACATCGGCAGCAAGGTCAAGGCCTTCTCGGCACTCCGCCCGAAGGACCTAGCGCCAAATCCACCCGCGATCGCCGAACGTTCCACCGCTCTCACGATGGGCGGGTCCGCAGAGATCATGGCGAAGGAAAACGGCATCAGCCGCGATGCTCAAGACGAGTACGCACTGCGCTCGCATCAGAAGGCCGTCGAGGCCTGGGACAAGGGCATCTTCGATGATGAAGTGATGGCATTCCCGGTGGGGCCTGACTATCGAACCACCGTATCCAGGGACAACATCCCCCGCCCAGACTCGAACCTCGAGAAGCTCGCGACGCTCAAGCCGGTCTTCGATCGCAAGTACGGAACGATCACCGCAGGCAATTCGTCTCCGCTGACCGACGGTGCCTCTGCCGTCATCCTCATGGAGGAGAAGACAGCCGAACGGCTCGGCTTCGTGCCCCGAGCCTTCATCCGCTCATGGGCGTTCGCGGCACTCGACCCGAACTGGCAACTGCTCATGGGCCCGTCGTTCGCTACGCCGATCGCCCTCGACAAGGCCGGGCTGACGCTCAACGACATCGACGTCATCGACATGCATGAGGCGTTTGCTGCGCAGATCCTGTCGAACACCCAGGCGTTCGCATCTGCCGAGTGGGCGCAACGCTGGCTCAGCCGCGATGACGCAATCGGTGAGATCTGCGACGACCGGTTCAACTTGTACGGGGGTTCCCTCAGCATCGGGCACCCGTTTGGAGCGACCGGCGCACGACAGATCACCACGATGGCCAACGAACTGGCCAGACGGGACGGGGGCAGGGCCCTTGTCACACAATGTGCGGCAGGCGGGCTCGGTGCAGCCGTCGTGCTCGAGCGCTAGGGAGGACATCATGGAACTCACGCACTTCGCGTTCGACGTCGAGGACGGCCTCGCCGTCGTTCTGCTCGACCGCGCAGGAGAATCGGTGAACACGCTCGGCCCTGCGATCTTCGACGATTTCATTGCCGTGATCGATCGTATCGAGACCGACCCATCCATCAAGGCGGTGGTATTCGGCTCCGCCAAGAAGGGAAACTTCCTCGCAGGAGCGGACCTTCGCTTCTTCGAGACGCTCACGGACCCGGACGAGGCGGCCGAGGCGATCCGGGAGTTGCACGCGCTGTTCGCCCGCATCGAAGCGCTTCACACGGTCCATGCCAAACCTGTCGTGATGGCCATCGACGGCGCTTGCCTTGGCGGCGGCCTCGAGTTTGCCCTGACGGGCTCGATGCGGATCGCAGCCGATGGCAAGAAGACGCAGCTCGGCCAGCCGGAGGTCCAGCTTGGAGTGCTCCCCGCAGGCGGCGGGACACAACGCCTCCCACGGCTGATCGGAATCGCCGCTGCACTCGACATGATTCTCACCGGTCGTTCGGCGCGGGCCTACAAGGCGCACAAGATCGGGCTGGTCGACGAGATCGTGCCGGTCGAGTCCCTCTACGACATCGCCAAGGCGCGGGCTGTTGAGGCGCTCGGTCATCTCGGGGAATCCGACGGATCCTCTGTCAGGGGATTCCTGGCTCCCACCCACCTGCAAGAGCTCGCCCTCGAACAGAATCCGGTCGGCCGGCGCATGCTGTTCCGGAGGGCTGAGGAGGCCATGCTGGCCAAGACGAAGGGTCTGTACCCGGCTCCGAAACGGGCGCTGGAAGCGGTCAAGATCGGGATCGATGAAGGCCCAGAGGCCGGCTACGAAGCCGAGGCGGTGTTCTTCGGCGAACTGGTCACCTCACCGGAGTCGAAGGCGCTGCGTGGAATCTTCTTCGCTTCGCAGATGATGAAGTACGCAACCGGCATCTCCGGCCACGCCGAACCGAACGAGGTCTCGAAGATCGGAGTCCTTGGTGGTGGGCTGATGGGGGCCGGCATCGCCTCGGTGTCTGTTCTGAAGGCCGGAAAGACCGTGCGCATCAAGGAGGTCGAGGACGCCGGTGTCCAACGTGCGCTGGCCCACGTGTCGAAGAACGTCGCACGCGAAGTGAAACGTCGCCGTCTCCGCCCGTTCGAAGCCGAGCGCGTGATGAACAAGATCACGGGCACAACCGACTGGAGCGGCTTCCAGAACGCGGATCTCGTCATCGAGGCCGTATTCGAGAGCCTGGAACTGAAGCAGGCGCTCCTTGCCGAGGTTGAAGCGATCACTCCCGAAGGGACCGTGTTCGCATCCAACACGTCATCGCTGCCGATCAGCGAGATCGCGGCGAACGCTGCACGACCGGATGCCGTGCTCGGCATGCACTACTTCTCACCGGTTGAGCGGATGTCGCTGCTCGAGGTGATCGTCACGGAGGACACGGCAGATTGGGCGACGGTGGAGGCCGTCGAGGTCGGCAAGCGCCAAGGCAAGACAGTGATCGTGGTGAAGGACGGCCCGGGTTTCTACACCACCCGAATCCTCGTGCCGTATTTCAACGAGGCGTTCCATCTCCTCGAAGATGGGGCCTCGATCGAGGCCGTCGACGATGCCATGATCGCGTGGGGATTCCCCGTGGGTCCCGTGCTGCTGAGCGACGAGGTCGGCATCGACGTTGGGGCACACATCGCTCAGATCATGCGCGATGCGTTCGGTGAGCGAATGGCTGGTCCGACCATGACCGGAAACCTGGTCGATGACGAGCGTATGGGGCGCAAGAACGGCCGCGGCTTCTACCAGTACGACGACAAAGGCAAACGAGGTGGTGTCGACGAGACCGTCTACCAGGCGCTCGGCATCGGCCCGCGCCGTGTGATCCCCGAGGCCGAGATCCAGGAACGGATCTCCCTTGCCATGGTCAACGAGGCTGCACGCTGTCTTGAGGAAGGGGTGCTCCAGTCGGCGCTCGACGGCGACATGGGCGCCGTCATGGGACTCGGATTCCCGCCATTCCGAGGTGGCCCGTTCTGGTGGGTCGACCAGGTCGGTGCGGCGGAAGTCGTCGCGTCCCTCGATGCCCTTGCAGAACGCCACGGTGTTCGCTTCGAACCGGCCGAGGTCCTCCGTACCCACGCCGAGTCGGGCGAGAGCTTCCGGTAGGCGTCCTTCCGGCGCGATCTCGGAGTTGTGAGCGGTCCTGGTCAGCAGTACTTGGCACGATTGACCTCATCGATCAGCTCCTCGTACAGGCGAAGCCGACTACCTGTCGTCGCATGAACGTCGTCGAAGTGGATCCACTGGTCGTCGGTGCGTATCCAGGTCGCCCGCTTCATGTTGACCATGCGCAGCCGAGGATTCTCGAGCAGCGTCTCGATCTCGGCCGCCGGTCGCTTGCCTCCGACGAGCCACACGAACTCCAACGTAGGGTGGCCCACCAGCGGACCGAGCGAAGGCGGGCTACGCATCTCAATCTGAAGCACTCGCAGTTGAGCGGCCGAGGCAAGAGGATCAAGGTTCTCGATTCGGTTGCACGTGTCGAGCACCAATGATTGGAGCGCCGACGTTTCGTCGATGCCGTCGAGGGCCTCGAGCTTGGGGCAGATCGCCAACCCCAAAGCTCGAAGCCGTGGCAGCCGGCCGATACCCGCAAGCGAGGCCAGTGACCGCGAGTTGATGACCGATAGGTGGGTCAGCTGGGGCAACCCGGCCACTGCCGAGAGACTTGGTTCACGGTACTTCCCAACCGACAGCCATCGCAGGCGACTGTGTCCGCCACGGAGCAGCTGCTCGAGTTGACAAGCTGCCGACTCAACAATGCCGAACCACTCAAGCTTTGGAAGCCGGCTCAATGGCAGACTGCCGGTCAGGCGATCCAGCGCAAGGCCCCTGAGGTTCGTCAGCGTGTTGAGCACTGCCCCGTCGGCAGCCACGCCGACGACAAAGAGATGCTCCAAGGGCAAACCCCGGAGCGGCTCGAGGTTCGCTGTGTGGACTTCCAGGGCCCGGACTCGACCTTCAAGCACCTGACCCCGAACGAGGCTCAAGTCCACATCCCGGTCGGCGACGAAGAGACCGCCTGCAGCATTGATCGCGGCCAATCGCGAATCGTATCCAACGAGTTCTCTGCGTGGCAGCGTCATCACCTTCCCATCAGACCATTGAGCGTAGTGACCCGCTCCGCGGGTCTTGCCCGTGCCGCCCACACCCGACGGTCGATGGTCGACTGAGCATGAGGCCCAACAGAATGCTCCAACAGATTGGGTGGATCGAGACCAACCGAGCTAGACCCACCGAAACGTCCCGCAACACTTCCACATCATCAATCAGGCACCCCTCGGCGTGGTTGTCGTGTACGTTTGGATCGGAATTCGGAGGCCGCAGCGTTCTTTCAGGACTGTCGTTCGGTGCGTCTTCCACGAGTGGAGGAGCGCCGTCCATGTCTGTTCTTGCCCGCCAATCGTTGGCCTTGCTGAGTCTGTTTGTCCTCGCAACAGGGTGCTCATCCGGCTCTGACGCCGGCGATATCGCTTTCGAGTCCGTGTTCAGTCCGTCGACCGAAGACTCGGTGTGGACCGCCACAGGGGAAGCGATCGACGATGGTCTCTTGTGCCCGGCTGCGACCGGTGTTCTTCAAGGCTTCGAGGACGAGAACGGAGTTGCACGAACGCGGGACGACCTTGGGTCGCTGTTCGGGGCAGGGGAACCATTTGTGAGTGTGTCCGTCGATTCGATGACGTGCGACGACGGATCTGGAGAGTTCACGCTCAGGTTCATCAACGAGGTTGACCCCTCGAGATCGGATGGAACAACAATCATCGCCTCAACCTGGACCATCACTGGTGGTTCCGGCTACGACACCACAAGCGGGGAAGGGAACGCCGAAGAATCCGGCACAGCTTTCCAAGGCACGGGAACCGTCACGAAGGAGTAGACGCTCGGCCCATTTCGGCACCTACGGGCTACCCGTCCGGCCCCACCCAGCCGGTTCTTGGCGGGGGCGGCCCTTCTCATCCGGCATGCTCCTCGCTGCTGAGATCGGTAGAGTCGCGACCGGAAGGAGTGAGCATTCATGAAGTGTGCGTACCCGCCCTGCACCTGCACGGTTGAAGCCGTGGACGGCCACTGTGGACCAGCCTGCCGGATGGGACTCGGAGACCTCAACGAAGCCTGCAAGTGCGGTCATGCCGAGTGTTCGTCGACCCAGGGTTCCGGATGACGGTCTGAACGCAACCATCATGCCGCCCCAGCTCGCTTATATCGGCTGCGATGTCAGGGGGTCAGAATCCTCTGGTCGGGGAACATCGATGGGATGCGATCCCGCAATGGGGTAGCCGTTGTCCTTGTCGTGAGAGGATGCCCGGCACGCATGCGGGCAACATGTGGGTGACATGGTCGTGGCCCCCTCTATTGCATGTCGAGAGAGCTTCTTCAGTCGCGGGGGTACTCGAAAATCTCGTCGAGTGGGACGTTGAAGGCATGGGCGATCTCGAAGGCGGTTTCGAGCGAGGGGGTGAACCGGCCCTGCTCGATGGCGATGATTGTCTGGCGTGTCACTCCGCATACTGCGGCGAGTTCGGCCTGGGTCATCTGGCCTGCATTGAAGCGATGCGCCCTGACCGAGTTCGTGACCCGCTTCTTGCGAGCCACGCTAGAACCCCCTCCGGTACAGAACGATCTTTATTCCGAACGTGACGAGTTCCGCGAGCACCATGATGCCGAGCGCAGCGTTCGCGATCCAGAAGTACTCCGTCTCTGCCACCGCCAGGAACAGCATGACGAGCATCCCTGCGCCGAGAACGTAACCACCGATGTACCCGCCGAATCGGTCGATCCTCTGATCACGCTCGTCCGATCCCTCGAAGCCTCCCGTGGAGGCTGCTACGGATGTGATCACGGCATGGCTGACGATTAACAGGACGACGAACACTCCGACCATGGCTGCGAGGAGGCCCTGGTACTCGATCTCGGCGACTGGGGTGCGTGCGGCATCGCCGAGGATCTTGATGAAGTACCAGCCGTATACCAGTGCCGTAACGGCAGCCACGGCCCACGTGCTCTTCTCCTCAAACGTCATGTCAGCCATCCTTGTCGTGTAATGCGTACTTGACTGGATGTGTGGTAGACATGACATAGGCCATATCCGGAGTCTCGGCGATGACGTTTGAGATCCTGACTCAGAGCGACGGCGAGCTGCGCATTTGCACAATCCGCATGGTCCAAGATCACCAGGTAGGAGCAACTGGAAGGTGAGACCGCCCCGGGTACCCGCCCACATCGGCAGTGGTGGGCAGCGAAGACTGGTCAGTCGTTCGTTGTGTTCGTTGCGGGTGGATGACGAGGGCAGGTAGCCTCGTGTGATGATGGCTCCATACGAGCTAGGGACTTCGCGGCTTCAACTCCGCCGCCCACGACTCGACGATGCCGCTGCGATGCTCGACTATGCCTCCGATGTGGAAGTGACCCGCTTCCTCACGTTTCCTCCCGCAACCGACATCTCTTTCGTTGTTGAGTTCCTGGAGCGCTGTGAACAGGTATGGCTGGATGGTTCAGCATTCCCATGGGCGATCACCCTCCACGATCATGATGAACTCTTGGGCACCGTCGAGGCACGACCGACGATCCACGGGGTCGAGTTGGGATACGTTCTACGCAGGTGCGCGTGGGGGAAGGGGTATATGACCGAAGCCGTGACGGCGGTCACGGATTGGGCACTCGCCCAGGAAACGGGCTACCGGGTGTGGGCATACGTTGCTACCGCCAACACCGCATCACAGCGGGTCCTCGAGAAGGCGGGCATGATCCGGGAAGGCACCCTTCACCGCTGGGCGCAAAACCCAAACATGTCGAATGAACCCTCCGACTCGTACATGTACGCCCGCTGGAGGTGACCCGCCAATAGCGACACACATGGTGTTCGAGAACACGCTCGGCAATGGCAACCGGAGTCGTTTCGGGACAATCCACCGTGGAGCCGCTGGTTGATGAGGTGTTCGGTCTACCGCGATCGTTGCTGGGTATGGGTTTCTGAGATCTCTCAGGATTTCCTTGGGTTTCTCTACGCCGGGTCGGGTTTTGTGTCATAGGGGGGTGATACGTTGTTCGTATGTTGGATTTGTACGAAGCGAAATGCGACTACGACGAGGGGATCCCATCCGGCCTCGACGAGATGGAACCCGGCCCGATATTGGCTGCGTTCCTGTCAGGCATCGACGTCACCCGGGTCTCTGGTTATGCCCGCATCATCGTGTTGCGTGCCCACCAGCGACTGGTGTCGCACTACACCGCATCCCTCTACGCGGACATGGCCGCCGTTGTTGACATCTTGGATGACGATGAGACGAAACGATCCGACGCTGCAGAAGCCGCTGCAGCCGAGGTCCGTGCCGCACTCCATCTGACCCGCCGTAGTGCCGACAACGAGATCGGCATCGCCCTCGAACTCCACACACGCCTCCCCCAAATCCACCACATGCTCGCCTCGGGTGTGTTGGACCTACGCCGAGCCCGGGTCTTGTTGGACGGCACCGCCCACCTCGACGACGACATAGCCCGGCGAATCGTTGAACAGATCGCCGACGACGCAGCGACGTTCACAACGGGACAGTTGCGGGCACGGCTGCGCAGGCTCTGTATCGAAGCCGAACCCGACGACGCCACACAGAGATATGAAGACGCCGTCCAAGAACGACGCGTCGTCATTGAACCGAATGACACGGGGACCGTGGACTACCTCGGCATGGATCTCCCACCCGACCGCGCCACCGCCGCAGCGCAACGCATCAACCACATCGCACGATCCCTCCGCCACAAAGACGAACACCGCACCATGGACCAGCTCCGGGCCGACGTCTACCTCGACCTCCTCTGCGGCACCAACCACGGCAACACCGACCGTGGCGTTGTCGACCTACGCGTCGACATCGACACCCTCGCGGAGTTGAACAACCACCCCGGCGACCTCGCCGGCTACGGACCCGTCATCGCCGACATCGCCCGACGCGTCGCCAAACACGAAGCAGACGCCGAGTGGCGCTACACCATCACCAACCCCGACACCGGCCAACCCATCTACACCGGCACCACCAGGCGCCGCCCCACCACAGCACAACGACGAGCAGTCGAAGCACGCAACCCGACGTGTGTCTTCCCCGGCTGCCGCATGCCCGCCATCGGAAGCGACCTCGACCACCGCACCACCTGGAAAGAAGGCGGCCCGACCACCGAAGACAAC
>Ga0316198_10000109_pt1 | contig 34234 bp, 25 predicted proteins | sample OudBieAanoxic_MG_FD_204935 | JGI IMG/M metagenome (GOLD analysis project Ga0316198, IMG submission 204935) | Coastal sediment microbial communities from Oude Bieten Haven, Netherlands - site A anoxic | ecosystem: Environmental > Aquatic > Marine > Coastal > Sediment | place: Netherlands... | reverse complement strand
TGCGCGCGGGCATCGAGGTCGAATACGAAGCGCGGGTGACTCGCTTGGTCATCGACAGCGGCAACCAGGTCCTCGGTGTGGAGTACCGAAAGGTCAAGGAAGGCTTCTGGAGCCAGCTTCACCGGAAGCTTCACCAGGCTGGAATCGCCATCGTGAAGTACAACCCGAAGCTTGCCGCGAAGCTCCGCCGCCGATGCTTCCAGATCGAGGCAGAGCACTCGGTCGCCACCCGCGCCCGCGCCACTAAGGGCGTCATCCTCGCGGCGGGCGGCTTCATCTACAACCGAGAGATGGTCAAGGAAGTCGCCCCGAAATACCGGACCGGAATGCCGCTCGGCACCACGTCCGACAACGGGAGCGGCATCCTTCTCGGAACGAGCGTTGGCGCAAAGACCGACCTGATGAATCGCGTCTCCGCCTGGCGCTTCATCAACCCCCCGGAGGCGTTCGCGAAGGGCATGATCATCAACAAGAACGGCGAGCGCTACATCAACGAGTTCATGTACGGTGCGGCCGTCGGCGAGGCGATGGTCGAGGAAAACGACGGCGAAGCGATCCTCGTGATCAACGGCGAGCTCAAGAAGCTCGCGCGCGAGCAGTGCAAACCAGGCAAGGCGCAATGGTTCCAGCGCGCCCCGGCGCTCTTGAACCTCTGGTTCAACAGCAAAGAGGCCAAATCGATCGAAGATCTCGCCAAGATCATCAAGGTCCCCGCCGAGACTCTGCGAAAGACCCTCGATGACTACAACGACGCAGCCGAAGGCAAGTCGGCCGACCATTTCGGCAAAGACGCGGAGAAGATGCACGCCATGCGGAGCGGACCGTACTACGCGATCAACGCGGGCATCCGCAGCAAGCGCTTCCCCTGTCCGACCCTCACCCTCGGCGGCCTCGTCGTGGACGAGCACACAGGGCAGGTGCAAGGGCAAGACGGAGGCGTGATTCCCGGGCTCTACGCTGCGGGCCGAAACGCCGTTGGCGTCTGCTCGAGGCAGTACGTGAGCGGCCTGTCGATCGCCGATTGCGTGTATTCCGGTCGCCGCGCAGGCGGTGCAGCAGCCCGCGGCGAGGTCTACGTGGACGCTAGCGCGCCAACGCCGGCGCAAACGCCGCCGATTGAAGCCAAGCCGGCGCTCGAGGGCCTCCCCGTCGTCCGCGAAGCGTTTGTCGCCGACCCCACCCCTGAGGCACAGCAGGGCGCGACCCGCCGCGCCAGGCGCGAAGCCGCTTACCCGCGGCAAGCCCTCAACCGAACGATTCGTCGTCCGGGCGGCACGGCGCGTGTATCATCGCAGCGCGGGCGACTGAGCAAGCGCGCCCCCTGAAGCGCCATGACCTTGGCTTGACGCACCGGACCCCCGGTCCAATGAAACCGTATTGCCATGAGTGAAAAGCCAAGCGAAGAAGAAGCTGCCGAGTGTGTGCGCAAGCTCCTCGCCTACATCGGCGACGACCCGAACCGCGAGGGCCTCATAGACACGCCCCGGCGAGTGCTCGGCGCCATCGGGGAGCACTTCAGGGGCTATCACGAGGACCCGGAGGCGCACCTTTCGCGAACGTTCAGCGAGGTCGAGGGCTATGACGAGCTCGTGCTCGTCAGCGACATCGAAATCTACAGCCACTGCGAGCACCACGTGGTGCCGTTCGTCGGCAAGGCGCACGTCGCGTACATTCCGAACGGCAAGGTGGTTGGCCTGTCGAAGATTGCGCGCACCGTAGACACTTTCGCGAAGCGCTTGCAGGTTCAAGAGAAGCTCACGGCGCAAATCGCAAACGCGATCAACGAGACTCTGAGCCCGCAGGGCACGGCGGTCATCTTGCAGTGCCAGCACTTCTGCATGTGTTACCGCGGCGTTCGAAAGCCGGGCTCCTGGACGACTACGAGTCGCCTCACAGGCTGCTTTTTGAAAGACGAAGCCGCTCGAATGGAGCTGTTGACGCTGATTGGCATGCCTCGCTCGATCGGCGGCGCCGGGGGCTGAGCTCCGCTCGATCTCGACCCGCCGGCGGGCTAGAGTAGCCACATGGGCGAACGGCAGTACGACTGGATCATCATCGGATCTGGGTTCGGCGGCAGCGTATCGGCGCACCGCCTGACGCAGAAGGGCTACAAGGTTCTCGTCATCGAGAAGGGGCGGCGTTTTTCGGATGAGGATTTTCCGAAAACGAACTGGGATCTGAAGCGTTGGATGTGGAACCCTTCGATGGGGCTCAAGGGCATCTTTCAGATGTCGTTCATGAAGCACATGACCGTGCTGCACGGCGTGGGCGTGGGTGGCGGCTCGCTCGTGTACGCCAACACCCTTCCGACCCCGAAGTCGGCGTTCTTCCAATCGGGCTCGTGGAGCAGTCTCAACGATTGGGAAACCGAGCTCGCCCCGCACTACGCGACGGCAAAGCGGATGCTGGGGGCGGCGCCCAATCCCGTCGTGACGAAGGGCGACCAAGTCATCGAGGAGATCGCCAAAGACATGGGGCGCGAAGAGCACTTCCACCCCACCGAGGTTGCGGTTTACTTTGGCGAGCCTAACAAGAAGGTGCCCGATCCCTACTTCGACGGCGAAGGCCCCGATCGTGTCGGCTGCAACTTTTGCGGCGCATGCATGACCGGCTGTCGCATCGGCGCGAAGAACACGCTCGTGAAGAACTACTTGTACTTCGCGGAAAAGCACGGCGCCGAGGTGCTCGCCGAAACGGAGGTGACCGCGGTTCGCGCCACCGACGACGGCTACCGCATCGAGACGAAGCCGACGTTCGAGAAGGGACCGGAGACGGTGTTTACGGCGGACCGCGTGATCCTCGCGGGCGGCGTGATGGGTACGATGCCGCTCCTTCTCCAGATGAAGGAAGACCCAGAAGGCTTGCCCAAGCTTTCGGAGCGCGTGGGCGACTTCGTGCGCTCCAACAGCGAGGCGCTGATCGCGGTGCTCTCCCCGAAGAAGGGCACCAACTTCTCGAAGGGCGTCGCCATCACGTCGATCCTTCACACCGACGATCACAGCCACATCGAGCCGGTGCGCTACGGATCCGGCTCGGGCTTCTTCCGCACCTTGCTGGCGCCGCATTCACCGGGGCCGACGGTACTCTCGCGGATCTGGGGCGGAGTCGTGGCATTCCTCCGCCAGCCGGTTCGCTGGCTTCGAGCTCTATTCGTGAGCGATTTGGCGAAGCATTCGCAGGTGCTTCTCTACATGCGCACGCTCGAAGGCACGCTTCGAATGCGGCTCGGGCGGGAGTGGCGCACGGGATATCGACGCGCACTGGTCACCGAGGTAGACGACCCGACGCAGGCGCCGTCGGCCTTCATGGAAGAAGCCACCGACCTCGCCGAGCGGTTCGCGGACAAGACCGAGGGCGTGACAACCACCCTGATGACCGAGACCCTCCTCGGCGTCCCCTCGACCGCCCACATTCTCGGCGGCGCCTGCATGGGCGACTCCGCCGAGACGGGCGTGATCAACGCCAGTCACGAGGTCTACAACTACCCGGGCCTCTACGTCATCGACGGCTCGGCGATATCGGCGAACCCGGGCGTCAACCCGTCACTCACGATCACGACCCTCGCGGAGCGCGCGATGAGCCTGATCCCCGAGAAAAGCGCCCGCCCCGAAATGGACACCCCGAAAAAGGGGCCCGACCTCTTCAGCGAGGGGTTACGAGCTGGGTGACGGTCGTGGACGCGTCGACCGGTTCGGGCGGCTGTAGCTCAAACGTGTCGACGACCTCGGCGCCCCGCTCGTCGCAGTAGTAGGCCCATTCGCCCCACTGTGGATCCTCGAGCTTCACGAAGAGGGCGAGGCACGCGTAGTACGCGCGCGCGGAGAGCTCGGCGAAGGGCGTGATGTGCTCGGTCAACGCGTTGGTGTAGATGTCGAGGAGCTCTTCGTCCTTCGCGATGCTCTCGGGAACCGGGGCGCCTCGGATGCTGCCAGCCATGTCTTCGTACATGTAGCCGAAGAGCGCCGTGCCGATGCCGCGCTCGAACAGCGGATGGGTTCGCAAGGCCGCCGTCGCCGCAAGCGCGCGGTCGGTGGCCGCCTGCCGCTGGAGCAACCACTGCCTGAACGAGCCCTCGGCCCAAGCCTCGATCGCTTCTTCGCTCGCGCCCTCGGGGGGCTCCGGCGGGCGTACCGCAACGGCTTCTTCGACGCGTTTCCAAAGCTCCTGTAGCTCGGTGCTGAGCTCTTCCCGCGGGTAGACAGGCTGCGGAACCGGAATGGGGCTCACGACGACCTCTTGCGATCCATCGGGGGTCTGGCGGCCGGCGCAACCGATGCCGAAGGCCACCACGATCAAAAGCCAACGCGACATTCGGCGACCTTAACAGCCAGGGATCCGCCGGGCGAGTTTTGGGTGGAAACCTGGTTGACTTGGCTGCGAAAGCGCCTTTCCATCATGCGATGGCCGCCTCTCTCGTCGAGCTGACCGACACGCGCAGCGTCGACCGCGCTGCGCGCGCGTTGTTTGGTAGCCCGCTCGACACCCGACCTTCCGTTTCGCACAGCTTCGCCGCCTGGCGCGCCTCACCGGACGCGCCCCTGACCACCATCAAGATCAACGAGCACGGTCCGAAGAGCGATCTGGACTGGTTGGCCCTACACATCGCGCGAGCACGCGCCGACGGAATCATCATCACCGGCAAGATCCTCCGCGACGAGCCCGAGCTCTCGTTCAGCCTCCGCGCGGACCCCCGCTGGGGCGATGCGCTCGAGAGCTGGCGCGAGAGGCGCTGGGGTTTGTGCGAGCCTCCATGGATCTTGATCCTCACGGGGAGCGGCGAGATCGACTTCGAGCATCCCGTGTTCCACGGCTGGGCCCGTCCGCTCATCTTCACGAGCGATCGCGCAGCAACGCGCAAGCTCGCCGCGGCCCCCTGCCCGGTCGTCGCAGACGAGGCGCCCGACATCCGGCGGGCCATCCGATACCTCCAACGAGGTCGCGGCTGCGAGTGCGTCTCGATCGAGGCCGGCCCCTCCACCGCGCGCGAGCTCTACGAACGCCCGATGGCCGTGAAAGAGCTGCTCCTCTCGGTGTACCTAGATCCGGTCCTCGATCCCCGCGCCCAGGGCGATCCGCTCGTCGACCTCTCGACCGTGCGGGCCATCTTCCGCACTGAGACCTCGACGACGCATCGAGATGCGGGCCAACACTGGAGCTTTTACCGCTTGCGTCGCTAGCGTGCAGCCGCGCATGCATGTAGCATCCGCACCGCTGACATGAGGTCACTCACTCACAAGATTCCGCGAAACGCATCACTGCTCGTCGTCCTGATAGTGTTGATCCTCGTCTCTCCCCTCGTCTCGGAGGAAAGCGGCTGGTTCCTCGGTGAGCTGATGTTCGACGCCATTCTGTTGGCGGGCGTCTACTCGGCAGCGGATGACCGGCTTCGGTGGCCGTTTCTGGTGCTCACTGCCGTGACGCTTGCCGTCCGATGGGGTGAGCTTCTCTTGGGAATTCGAGGCTTCAACACCGGCGCGCTGACCCTGACGCTCGCGTGGCTTGTCTACGCGATCACAATCATCGTTGGGGACCTCTTTCGTCGCCGCGAAGTCACCGTCGACACCATCTTGGGCGCCATGGTGACCTACCTGCTCATTGCCGTGGCGTTCATGTTCGTCTTCCAACTCCTCGAGATCGTGAGTCCGGGCGCACTCTCCGGCATCCCAGAGGAGGCGCGCCAAAGCCGCGCGCGCCTCGTCGACGGGCTGATGTATTTCAGTCTGGTTTGCCTCACTACGATGGGGTACGGCGACATCGTGCCGGTGTCTGGATTGGCGCGACCGCTCGCGGTGCTCGAAGGGGTGATCGGCCAGCTCTACCTGGCCGTGATGATTGCGCGCCTCGTCGGCCTGCACATCGCCGAACAGAGCATGCCACGCGACTAGGTCACGCGGAGGCAGGCGGCGCCGTCGTGGCGCCGCTGGGGTTCGCCCGCGCCTTGAAGAAGATCGCGTAGAACGTCGGCACGACGATCATCGTGAGCACCGTGGCCACCAGCAATCCGCCTACAATCGTGACTGCCATCGCGACGTAGAACGCATCGGTGAAAAGCGGAATCATGCCGAGAACCGTGGTCGCCGCAGCCATCGCAACGGGACGCAATCGGCTCACGCCGCCGTCGAGAACCGCGTCATAGGTTGGCTTCCCATTGCGAACCTGCAGGTCCATTTCGTCGACGAGCACGATGGCGTTCTTGATCAGCATCCCGGACAAGCTGAGGAAACCGAGCAGGGCCATGAAACCAAAGGGCTGTTTGAAGAGCAGGAGTCCGCCGGTGACGCCTATCAGCGCCAGCGGCACGGTGAGCCAAATGACCAAGGGCTGGCGAATCGCGTTGAACAAACCGACTACGATCAAGACCATGATGCCAACGAATGTCGGGATCGGCGCAAAGAGCGCGGCCTGCGCATCTTTCGTGCTCTCGTACTCGCCGCCCCATTCGACGTGATAGCCCGGCGGGAACGGCAGGGCTTCGACCTTGGGTGCAAGCCGTCCCAAAAGGGTCGGCGCGGAGTCTTTGTCTGGATCGGTCACGACCGTCAGCGTGCGTTTGCGGTTGCGCCGCTCGACGACCTCATCGATGAATTCCGTGTCGAGGCCGGTCACCACGTTCGCAAGCGGAATGTAGCGCTGCGCGACCGGGCTCCAGATCGGAATCTGACGAAGGTTGGCCACGTCGTCCCGAACCGGCGTCGACTGCCGAAACAGCACGGGAATGACTTCGTCGCGCTCTCGATAGACTCCAACCGGGTGCCCTTCGAACGTCGATTGAATCGCCTGGGCGACGCTCCGGGTCGTGATCCCATGGGCATCCGCCTGTTCTTCGGAAAGCTTCGGGTGAATGGCCTTCACGCGCTCAAACCAGCGCCCACGTGAGCCCTTGGCGTCTCCGTCCGCCTTCATGATTGCCAACGTCTGCTGCTCGAGGTCTCGGAGCACGTTGACGTCGGGGCCCACCAAGCGCGCTTCGATCTTGCCGGGCTTGCTCGGCCCCAAATCGAAAGTGCGCCCGAATGCGATGGCGTCCGGAGCAACACCGTGGACGTACTCCTCGGCGTTCTTGATATCACGTTGAAGGGTCGTGTAATCCTCGATGTCGACCAGGAACTGCGCGAAGCCGCTGTGCTCCTTTTCGGGCGTGAACGTCAGAATGAAACGGAGCGGCCCCTGGCCGATCGACGAGGCAACGTGGGTGACGCCTTCGAGCTCAGCCAGGCCCTTCTCGATGACGGTCACCTTCCGCTCGGTCTCATTGATGTGCTGATCGATCGACCAGAACACGTCGAGGCGGTACTTCGGGGTCGTAGACGCTGGAAAGAACGTCTTGTCGGTGAACTGGAAGCCATAGACCGAGAGGGCGAAGAATCCGAAAACGACGCCGACCGTGACCCAGCGGAAACGAATACAAAGCGCGAGGAACTTCTTGTACCCGTTGTAGAAGGCGTTGTCGTACGCGCCCTTGCCGGCGTCTTTTGCCTTCTCCTTCTCGGATGGCGGCTTGAGGAACCAGATCCCCAAGAGCGGCGTGATGGTCATGGCCGTCACCCAGCTCAGCGACAGCGAGATTCCAATCACGATGAACAAGGACCGGCAGAACTCACCGGTGCTGTCCGGCGACAAGCCGATGGCCGCAAAGGCAATGATGGCAACTGCCGTTGCACCAAGAAGTGGAATCGAGGTCTGGCTAGTTACCTCGCGGGCGGCCTCCTCCGCGTCCATCCCGTCTTTGATCCGCACCAACATACCGTCGATGATCACGATCGCGTTGTCGACGAGCATCCCGAGCGCGATGATCAGCGCACCTAGCGAGATGCGCTCGAGGGCGAGGCCCGCAGGCCCCATGAAAATGAATGTTGCGGCGATCGTGAGTACCAACACGAAGCCGATGATCAAGCCGCTCCTGAGCCCCATGAACAGCAAGAGGACGACGATCACGATGAGCACGGCCTCCATGAGATTGATCAAGAAAGCATCGATCGCAGTGGTGACCATGTCGGACTGCATGTAGATGACCCCGAGATCCATGCCGAGGGGGAACTCCGCTTCGAGCTCCTGGATGCGCCTCTTGACGCCATCGCCCATGGTGACGACGTTGCCGCCTTGCTCGGTGGACACGCCGATGCCGATCGCCCGGTGGCCATCCATGTGAAGCTTGTTCAGGGCCGGGTCTTTGTACCCGCGCTCGATGTTCGCGATGTCTCGGAGCCGTACCTGAGACTGGTCCCCCTTGCTGATGAGGATGTCACCTAGGTCCTGTGAGGAGTCGATGAGGCTGTCGGGGTGAATCTGCAGATACTCGACTCCTGCCGGCACCCTGCCCGCGTCGACGACTACGCCTTCGGCGACCAGCTGTTCGGAAATGGACTCGGGCGAAATCCCGATCTGGGAAAGCCGCTCTCGATCAAATTCGACGTAGACGACTTCTTGCACGACGCCAAAGAGTTCGACCTTGGCGACGTCTTTGACGAGAACGAGCTCCCGTCGAAGCATCTTCGCCACGTCGTAGAGCTCTCGATCACTGTACTCGTCGCCATAGAGCGCGATGAACACGCCGTAGACATCGGAGTAGTCGTCGATGACCAAAGACGGCCCGGCTCCCGGGGGCAGCTTACTCTGCGCGTCGCCGACTTTGCGGCGGAGCTCGTCCCAGACCTGCGGTAACTCCTTACTGCTGACGGTGGAGCGCATCTCCACGGTGATGGTGGACTGACCCGGGATGTTCCGTGATTCGATTCGCTTGATCTTGCCAAGCTTCTGGATCGCGAGCTCGAGCTCGTCACTCACCTCTTCTTCGACCTCGTACACCGTGGCGCCGGGATACGGCGTCACGACCAACGCTTCCTTGATGGTGAACTCGGGGTCTTCGAGGCGCGGCAGGCTGTTGAATGATTGAAAACCAGAGTAGAGCGCGCCAATCGACAGAACGATGATCAGGGTACGGTTTCGGAGCGAGAAGTCGGTGAGATTCATTTTCGGGTCTCGTCCGAATCCTTCAGCTCGATGACCACGGTGCCTTCGGTAAGCAGGTGCACGCCTGACATCGCGATAGCCTGGCCTCCTTCGAGGCCGTCGGTCACGACGATGCGGTCGCCAGTGATCGAACCCACTTCGACCGGCAACTTCGAGACCGTCATCGCTTCCTCGTCGACGAGCCAGACATAGGGCTTGCTCTCGGAATCGGCGACCACCGCCCCAACAGGCAACAAGAAATCGTCAGCCGCGGTGGTCCGGAGGCCCGTCAGGATGAGCTTGGCGGTCATGCCGGAAAGCACGCCGACGCCCTCGGGCTTCTCCATGCTGAAGGTCGCGCGGAAGGTGCGTGTATTCGGGTCCGCCGCAGTGGCGAGCTCGGTCAACGTTACCGGAAACTGCTGCCCAGGCAGCGCTGACAGCTCGACCATCGGTTTGGCCCGCTTGTTGAACTCTTCGAGAGTCACTTGCCGTCGGGTACCCGCGAGATCCCGCTCGGGCACATCGACGACCACCTCCATCACCGACTCGTCTTGCAGCAGAAGCACCGCCTCGCGAGCCGCCACGTTGCGGTAATCGGTCACCAACTTGCGTGCAACGACGCCATCGAAGATCGCCCGGAGCTTCGTGTCCTCGAGCGCTTTCTGCGTGATGCGAAGCTCTGCCCGGCTCACGTCGCGCGAGCGGGTCGCGACGTCGAGGTCACGTTGCGTGCCAGAACCGGACGCAAACAGCTTGCTCTCGCGTCGATACTCCGCCTCTGCGAGTCGAAGCCGTGCGCGCGCCGCTTCAGCCTGTGCCTGATAGTCGCGCGGGTCGAGCCGTGAGAGGATCTGGCCCTTCTTGGCGCGCTGCCCTTCTTCGACGTTCCAGTCGATGATGCGACCTTCGACCTCGAAGGCGAGCTCGACGACTTTGATGGCCTTGATACGCCCCGGGTAATCGGGACGCGTGGTTCCCAGCTGCCCTTCGAGCCGGTAGATCTTGATCGGCCTCGGTGGCGGCTCGACCTCGACGATTTCCTCCGTCTTGCAAGACGCGAGCAGTGCAATCGCCAGCAGCAAGGGCACGAGCAAGGGTCCGGCAAGCGTTCTTGGGGGCATGGAAGGCTCCATCATCGATGTGTTTCCTCGCGGTCGGCTCGCGGTCTAGGGGGACGCGGCAGCATAGGAAGGACGGCACTGGTTGCCAAGCGTAGATACCGCAAATTTCCGCAATGACGCCCTAGGGGATCGTGCGCGGGTCGACTATGCTTCGCCCTCTATGCGGCTTCTTTGCCTCTGTCTATTCGCTCTACTGATCAACCCCGCCTCTCTTGATGCGCAGGCCGACAAGCCCGTCGTTCGGGTCACCGCCGTCTTCGATGGCCAATCGCCGGTCTTCGATCAAGCGATCGAGAACTTGAGCCAAGAGATCAAGCTGCAGCTGTCCGACAGGTACACGGTCGAGCTCGTCGCGCTAACGACCCCCGGCGACTGGACGCCCGAAGGAGTCGAGCGACAACTCGATGAAGCGTATTCGAACCCCGACATCTCGGTCGTATTCGGTTTTGGGCACCTCACGGTGCTGGCCGTGGCAAAGCGAGCGCGTCTCCCGAAGCCCACGATTCTCCCGTACGTGCTCGAGGGCAAGAGCCAGGGGCTGCCGAAGCGGGGCGATGTCAGCGGAAGGAAGAATCTCAGCTACATCACGGAAGACTTCGACGTCAGCGACGAAGCCGACGAGCTGAGGGAGGTCGCCGGAAGCAAACGCATCGTGGTGTTGACCGAGCGCTCGCAAGAAGCCGCGCTCGCGACGGTCATCCAGGACGACGCGTTGGCGGTTGCGGTGGCGGACCCGACGGTCGAAGCACTCATGGCAGCCATTCCATCGACAGCCGATGGCCTGGTCATCGCCCCCATGAGGCGCTTGAGTCTCGATGATCGGGAGCGCCTGATCGCGCTCGTCACGCGTCGACGACTGCCGAACATCGCGGTCGACCCGGCCTGGCTCGGGCAGGGGGCCATGATGTCCATCCGCTCGCCCAACAACTATACGCGACGCGCTCAACGCGCAGCGCTCAACCTGGACCTGATCCTCGAAGGCCGGCCGGCCGCACAGATCCACGTCGACTTCGAGACACGCCAGGAGCTGCAGATCAACATGGAAGCGACGCGGGCGATTGGCGTGCGCCCCACCTACGAAACCCTCCTCGAAGCCGCGGTAGTGCAGGAAGAAGAGGCGCTCGATGAGAGCCGCATCGAGATGGGGGGGGCCATGATGGAGGCCGTCGACCGCAACCTCGATCTCGCGGTCTCCGAGAAGCTGGTCGAAGCAGGCGAGGAGCAGGTGAAGAGCGATCGCGGGGCGTTGTTCATTCAGGCGCAGGTGCAAACGGGCGTGACGATTCGTGACCCCAATCGGGTGTTTCCGGGAGTCTCGGCGCAGTACCAGGGCTCCACGGTTGGACGCGCGAGTCAGAGCATCTACTCTGCGCAAGCCTGGTCGCGGTTCAAGACCCGCAAGTATAGGCAGGAGGGGCGTCAGTACGGCTACTTCGTCGACGTGCTGGATGTCATGCTCGCAACGGGCGCGACGTATGTGGCGACGCTTCGCGCGAAAGCCGAAGAGAATATTCAACGCCAGAACGTCCAGCTCACGCGGGAGTATCTCGAGCTCGCGCGGCTGCGCCTCGAGGTGGGCGTTGCAAATGCGAGCGAGCTCTACCGCTGGCAGGCCCAGCTCGCGGACAATCAACGCGCCGTCGTCAACGCGCGCGCGTTGGTCGCTCAGTCCAAAATCGAGCTCAACCGCGTACTGAACCGCCACCCCGCGCAACCGATCGCACCGATCGATCTTCCCGTCGACGAGGACGGGCGCGCCCTTCCTCCCGCGGATTCGATCTCGAAGTACATGGCTGACCCTTGGTCTTTCCAGCTCTTGTCCGACTTCATGGTGCAGGAGGGGCTTCGGAACTCCCCCGACGCACGTCGGATCGAATGGCGGCGAACGGCCGCGCAATGGCTGAAAGAAAGCCGTACGAGGGAGCTCTGGCTTCCAGAGTTCTTCATCGAAGGCGGGGGTCAGCACGACTATTGGGTCGATGGAGCGGGCTCGGACACCTCGAGCGCTCCGCCGGCACTTCAGGAGTTTCTCCCCGAGTTCAACAAAGGGACGTGGGACGTAGGCGCGTTTGCGGCCATCCCTCTTTCCCGCGGCGGCACTGGTGTAGCCGAGATGCGGCAAGCTCGCGTGCTCCGTGAACGCTTGGACGCCGAGTTCGAGCGAGTCGAGCTGTTCATCGACGCCGGGGTGCGCGTCGAGCTCTACAACGCAACTGCGGCACTCGCCTCGGTGACGCTGACGCGGAGGGCCGCCATAGCCGCCGGCGACAACCTCGTGCTCGTCGTCGACCTCTACCGCCGTGGCAAAGTCGACATCATCAGACTCGTCGACGCACAGACCCAGGCCCTCACCGCCAACCTAGCCGCCGCGAACGCAGCGTACGACTACGTGCTGGCGCTTCTGTTCGTCAATCGCGAGATCAGCCACTTCCGAAACCTCGATGACGAGGAGGCCCAACAGGACTTTGCGCGCCGGCTGAACGAGTTCGTCTTGAGGGCAGACGCGGCGCAGTCGGAGGCGCCTCCGCCTCCATAGACATCGCCCAAATTGCCCTCTAAGCTCGGCTCTCCCGGTGCCCCCCCGGTCGAGGTCCTGATGACAACTATCTTGCCGCGCGCACTCTCGATCATTGTGCTCGCACTGCCCCTTGCGTTCGGTTTGGCCGCACACGCGCAGCCGGCCCAGCCGACGTTTCGGATCATGATGATCGCCGACGGCGAGTCTCCCCTGTTCGCCGAGCGGCAAGCGATGCTCAAGACGGAGATCCTCGAGCTCGCCAAGGGCGATGCCAACGTCGTCTTCGTCGAGCCGAAGGTGAAGCCAAACTGGAGCCTCGAGAGCTCGACGGCCGCTCTAAAGTCAGCGCTCGCCGACCGCTCTGTCGACTTGATCCTCGTATCGGGCGCCATGACGGGCGTTGCCGTCGGCCGGACGCCCAAGCTCAACAAGCCCGTGTTGATTCCATACGCGGCCCCCGAGCTTCAGGGGCTGCCGCAAGCTGGCAACCGAAGCGGCCGGAAGAACCTCGCTTACATCGGCGGGCTCTTGAACTTCGAACGCGAGATCAGAACGCTTCGAGACATCGTTCGATTTGATCGAATGACGCTCATCGTCGGACAAGAGGTGGTCAAGCATCTCGACGCGCCTGAGCAGCCTGTGCAGATCGCGAGCCAGCACCTCGGAATCGAAACCCGCTTGGTCGTCGCCACGGATGACGCGCAAGCCACGATCGACGCCATCCCCGAAGACACCGAGGCCGTCTACATCGGTCCCTTGTTCAAATGGGACGACGACGAGATGCAAAGGCTCATCGACGGCCTCAACGCGCAGGATCTGCCGTCGTACGCTGGCGCGGGCGTGAAGTGGGTGGAGCGCGGCGCGCTTGCAACGATGGAGACCCGCGAAGACGAAACCCGCCGGATGCGCCGCGCAGCTCTTTTCGTGCAGCGGATTCTCCTGGGGGAACCCGCCAGCTCGCTTCCGATCGCGTTCGAGCAGCGACCAGTCCTCGTCATCAACATGGCCACTGCGAGACAGATCGGCACCTGGCCGCGCTTCGAGGTCATGGCGGAGGCGAGGCTCATCAACGACGAATCGGGCACGCGTGGACCGCTCATCACGCTCGAGATCGCCATGCAAGATGCGTTGCGCGCGAACCTCGACCTCATGTCGCAGGGCTACGAGGCCGACAGAACCTATGAGGGGTTCAAGGTGTCCCGAGGGCCATGGCTTCCGCAGGTCGGCGCTGACGGTGATTTCACGTTCAACGACCCTGCTGTGTCGACCCCGTTCGGCAACGCCCAGCGCCAGTTCACCTGGGGCATTGCCGGCTCGCAGCTGCTCTATTCGGCCGCAGCCCAGGCCGATCTTCGGCTCCGTAGATACAGATACCGCAGCGCCGAACAAGATTACATGTCGGTGCGTCTCGACACGATGCTCGAGGCTGGAGTCGCGTACTTGAACGTGCTTCGGGCAAAGAACAACGAGAGCGTCAATCGAGACAACCTCAAGCTCACGCGTAAGAACCTCGCCCTCGCCGAGACGCGCAACACGATCGGCGTGGCCGGACGCGAAGAGGTGTACCGCTGGCAAACCCAGATCGCCGAGAGCCGGTCAGCAGTCGTGGAGGCCAGCGCCATTCGCAACCAAGCGGAGATCGATCTCAACCGAATTCTCAACCGACCGCTCGAGTCGCCGTTTCGCGTGCCGCCTCCAGAAAACGTGCGGGCCGTCACCCCCGGCAGCGACCCGCGGGTGGTGAAGTACCTGCAGGACCCCTGGTCGTTCAAGATCTTCCGAGAGTTCATGGCGCAAGAGGCGCTTCGGAACTCACCCGAGATTCGGAGCATCGACGATAGGATTCGCGGGCGCGACGAGCTCCTCAAGGGAGAGCGCCGGCAACTCGGGATCCCCGACGTCGCGGTCGTAGGCGGCTTTCAGCACATCCCCTTCGTCGACGGCGCCGGCTCAGAACCGATCGACCCGGCCTTGGATCCCACGATGGGGGGCTTCCCGGGACGTCAAACGTTCACCTGGCAAGTCGGCGCGCAAGCCTCGCTCACCCTCTTCGATGGCACGGCGAACTACGCGCGCATCAGGCGAACCTTCCGGGAACTGGACAAGCTCCGCACGGACCGTGCCGCGATCGCCCTTCAGCTCGAGCAAGACGTGCGCTCCAGGCTTCACCAAGCCGGTTTTTCATACGCCAACATCTCCCTGACCCGTGACGCCGCAGAAGCGTCCTCGCGAAACCTCGAGCTCGTGACCGACCTCTACCAACGGGGCGCAGCCAGCATCATCCAGCTTGTCGACGCACAGAACCAAGCACTTGGGTCCCAACTCGCGGCGGCCAATGCGCGGTACGACTTCTTGATCGACGCTCTTGGGGTGCAGCGCGCCGCGGGTGAGTTCTCGCTCGAAGGGACCGCGGAAGAGCGCGACGACTTCCTCCAACGCCTCGATGCCTTCGCGGAGAAACGCACGCGCGCCGGCACCCTGACACAGCCACGAACCTCGCCGCCGCCGGTGAACGCACGGGAACAGAACTGATGCTCGACAAACGAATCCTGATGGTAGTCGCTGCCTTGGTCACCCTCGTTGGGTGCAAGAAGCAGCAAGAGGAGCCGGAAATCATCCGCCCCGTCCGCTATGTGATCGTCGCAGGCCGCGACGCTGCCACTCAGCGAACCTATTCCGGCGTGGCCAGATCGGGGCAGGAAAGCCGGCTCAGCTTCCAGGTTTCCGGGCAAGTGCTCGACGTACCCGTCAACGTCGGAGACGTGGTCAAAAAGGGCCAGACGATCGCGCGGATGGATCCGACGGACTTCTCGCTTCAGCTCCAGAACGCTCAGGCGAGCGCAGCGCAGGCCCGCGCCCAGGAACGCAACGCCAAGGCGACCTACCAGCGAACGCAAGCTCTGTACGAAAACCAAAACGTCTCGAAGCAGGATCTCGATGCAGACCGCACCACCTACGACTCGGCCAGGGCCTCCCTCGCAGCCGCGAACCAGCAGATTCGCTTGAGCCAACGACAGCTCGGCTACACGCACCTGAAGGCGCCCGAAGCGGGCACGCTCGCCACCGTCGACATCGAAGTCAACGAGTACGTGCAGGCCGGCGCACTGGTGGCGACACTGCTTGCCGGCGATCAAATCGAAGTGGCTGTGTCGGTCCCTGCGTCGGTGATTCGCAGCATCAAGAAGGGGGCCGAGGCACTAGCCCGCTTTGATTCACTGGAAGCAAGGGCGCTCAAAGGCACCGTCACCGAAGTCGGCGTGTCGAGTGCGGCAGGCGCCACGACGTTCCCGGTCATCGTGAGGTTGACCGAAGGGCAAGACCAGGTCCGAGCCGGCATGGCAGCCGACGTCACGTTCGTTTTGGCCGCGGAGACGAACAGGTCCAAGTACGCGCTCCCGACCAGCGCGGTTGGCGAGGATCGCGACGGCCGCTTCGTGTTCAAGGTCGAACGGACCGACGACGACGGCCTTGGCCTGGTGCATCGAAACCCGGTCGAGGTGGGTGAGCTCCTTTCCAACGGCGTCGAGATCAACTCCGGGGTGGAGCCCGGCGACTTGGTGGTCACGGCGGGCGTGAGCCGCATCTATGACGGCCTGCAAGTCCGAGTCCCCCCGAGGCCCGGGTCGGAACCCGCAAACGTCGCGCCTCCCCGTCCGAGCGAGCAGGCGCCCGTCGGCCCCTCCGAGACGCCATGAGCCTCACCGAGTTCGCACTAGAGCGGCGCACGGTGACGGGCACGCTGATCGCCGTTCTCATTTTTGCCGGTGTCGGCGCCTATCTGGACGCGCCGCGCCAAATGGACCCCGGGTTCATCATCCGGACCGCGATGATCACGACCAATTTCCCGGGCGCCAGTCCGGCGCGCGTCGAGCAGCTAATCACCGACCCCATCGAGAAGGCTGTCCAAGAGATCCCTGAGCTCGACTTCGTCAACAGCGAAAGCCGGACTGGCGTGTCGGTCATCTACGTGAACATCCGGGAGGAGTTCAAAGAGATGCGGCCCATCTGGGACGACTTGAGGCGCAAAGTCGATGCCGTCGCGCCGAATCTACCCGAGGGAATCATCGGACCGAACGTCAACGACGAGTTCGGGGATGTGTACCCGATCATGTTCAGCATGACCGGCGACGGTTTCTCCTACATGCAGCTCAAAGACATCGCCGATGACCTTCGCGACGAGCTCCTACGCGTCGAGTCGGTCGCCAAGGTCGACATTCTCGGCGCGCAGGCAGAGCGCCTCTTCGTCGAGTACAACAACGCCGTCCTGAGCCAGCTCGGAATGACGCCCAAGTTCCTCAAGGACAGCCTTCAACAGCGCAATATCATTCAGCCAGGCGGCGAAATCGACGTCGACCGGGAATCAATTGCGCTCGAGCCGAGTGGCAATTTCGCCTCGGTCGAGGAGCTCAGACGAACCGTGATTCGTCTCCCGAAGACCGACGAGCTCGTCTATCTCGAAGACATCGTCGACATCTACCGTGACTACGTCGACCCACCCGAAGGGCTCGTTCGTATCGACGGTCACCCTGGCCTGACGCTCGCGATCTCCATGGCCGAAGGGGGAAACCTGATCCAACTCGGAGACCGGCTCGAGGGGTTCTTCCAGTTCATCCAGGAGCAATACCCACACGGCGTCGACTTCTACAAGACCTACTTCCAGCCCACCATCGTCGAGAAGAAGGTCGGTGATTTCGTCGATAGCGTCGTTCAGGCGGTCGTGATCGTCCTCGTGATCATGCTGCTGACCCTGGGTCTACGAACCGGATTCGTGGTGGCGACACTCGTGCCAGCCACGATGATCATCGCGATGTGGGTCATGAGCCTGTTCGACATTCAGCTCGATCAGATGTCGCTTGCAGGCCTGATCATCGCGCTCGGCTTGCTGGTCGACAACGCGATCGTGGTCTCGGAGTCGATCATGGTGCGGATGGCGGGCGGCGAAAAAGGAGTCCCTGCCGCACTCGCGGCGACCAAGGAGCTCAGGGTCCCGCTCTTGATCGCTTCACTCACCACAGCCGCCGCGTTCCTGCCGATCCGGCTCGCCGAATCGGCCGTCGGCGAATACACCGGCGTGCTTTTCTCGGTGGTGACCATCACCTTGCTGGTCTCCTGGGTGCTCGCGCTCACCATGATCCCCATCCTCTGCGTGAAGTTCCTGAAACCGAAGAAGGTCGAAGAGCCGTTCAACTCGAGGTTCTATCGCTTCTACCGGAGAAGCATTCTCGCGGTGCTACGCCATCCCGTTCTCAGCATTGCAATCGCAGCGGTTGGTTTCTACGGAGGCATGCAGCTCTTCCCGCTGGTTCCAGCGCTCTTCTTCCCGCAACAAGCGAGCAATTTCTTCGTCGCAGAGCTCACCTTCCCCCCGGGTACCTCGATCGTGACGACCGAGGACATGATCAAAGACATGGACTCGTTCATCGAGAGCGACCTCAGCGCCGACGAAGACAAAGAAGGCGTGACCCACTGGGCCTCCTTCATCAGTACGAGTCCGCCCCGCTTCACGCTCACCTACAATCCGGACGCCCCCAGGCCTCGCTACTCGGAGACCATGTTTCACACGACGACGCCTGAGGTCGTCCCCGAGGTGATGGAGCAGCTCGAGCATTACATGACCGAGCGATATCCAGATATCCGCCCTCACATACGGCCACTCGGCAACGGCCCGCCAGTGCGAAAGCCGATCGAGGTCCGGATCTCGGGGAAGGACGCCGACAAGGTCTTCGAGATCGCCGACCAGGTGAAGCAATGGCTCAACGACCGCGAAGACACCCGCAACGTCGGCGACGACTGGGGCCCCAAAGTGAAAAAGCTGGTCATCGAAGTGAGCGGCGATCGCGCGCGCCGCGCGGGCATCACCAACGAAGACGTAGCGACCTCGCTTCAAACCTTCTTGAGCGGCTACGAAACCACGCGCTACCGCGAAGATGACAAAACCATTCCCGTGGTCTTGCGATCGGTCGCCGAAGGCCGACGCAACATCGACCGGCTGGCTACCCTGAGTGTCTTCGCCCAAGACGGTAGCTCGGTGCCGCTGACCCAGGTCGCCAGCGGCGAGCTCGAGTGGGAGTCGTCGGAGATTCTTAGGCGCGACCTCTACCCCACCGTGACCGTCGACAGCGATACGGCGGCTGGCGTCACCCCGTTCGACGTCATTGCGGAGCTCACCCCCTGGCTCGACGAGCAAGAGAAGGCCTGGGGCATCGGTTACCGCTACGAGCTCGGCGGCGAGGTCGAAGGGTCTGGTGATGCCAACGCGTCAATCGCGGCCAAGCTGCCGATCGCCGGCATGGTGATTCTCATGCTGCTCGTCTGGCAGTTCAACTCGCTGCGAAAGCCTGCCATCGTACTCGCGACTATCCTATTTGCGCTGGTGGGCGTGGCGATTGGACTGCTCGCGGTGCACTGGGCAGGTCTGCCCGGAGGCTACTTTGGCTTCATGACCCTCCTCGGTATCGTCTCCCTCGCGGGCATCGTCATCAACAATGGCATCGTCTTAATCGACCGCATCGACATTGAAATCAACGAGAACGGTCTCAGTCCACCGGAGGCCGTCATTCAAGCTGCCCAACAGCGCTTTCGCCCCATCATGCTGACGACGGCAACGACGATCAGCAGCTTGATCCCGCTCTACGTAGGTGGTGAAGAGATGTTTCAGCCCATGGCGGTGGCGATCATGGCCGGCCTCCTCTTCTCCACACTCCTCACCCTCGGCTTCGTGCCGCTGCTGTACTCGCTCTTCTACCGGGTGAGCTTCCAGGACTTCGTCTACCCGACGGACTGATTTCCGCCTAGTCTTTCGGCCAGTGGCATCAGCAGAAAAGGGAGGGGAAAGCCGGCATCTCGGTTTGACCGCAGCCACTGGCGTCGGCGTGGGCGCCATCGTCGGCGGCGGCATACTGGTGCTGGCGGGGGCTGCGTTCCGCGAGACCGGCCCGAGCACAATCCTGGCGTTCGCCGTGAACGGCGTCGTCGCACTGATGACGGCATTGACCTTTGCGGAGATGTCCTCGATGTTCCCGGAGTCGGGCGGCGCCTACACCTTTGCCAAAAAAGTGCTCACCGTCCGCTCCGCGTTCGGCGTCGGCTGGGTGCTCTGGTTTGCGTACATCGTGGCGGGCGTTCTCTACGCCCTCGGCTTTGCGGAGTACGCCACACTCGCCATCCGCGAAGCGCTCGAAGCCACATCCGGCAGTGCGCCGGGATGGCTGCATGGGCGCCCGATGGTCAGCACCTTGGCCGTCGGCGCGATGGGTATCTACAGCATCTTGCTGATCCGCAAGAGCAAGGGTGGTGGCCAGGTCGAGACGGTCGGCAAGCTCATCGTGTTCGCCCTGCTGCTAGCGCTCGGGGCCTGGGCGTTCGCCACTTCTCCCTCCGGCACGACGCGCGAAGGTCTCACCCCGTTCTTGGAGCAGGGCACCACCGGGCTGCTGACCGCGATGGGCTTCACCTTCATCGCCCTCCAGGGCTTCGATCTCATCGCCACCGTGGGCGGCGAAGTGAAGGACCCGGAGCGAAACATCCCGCGCGCCATGCTGACCTCCCTCGGCATCGCGCTCGTGGTCTATCTCCCGCTGTTGTTCCTCGTGTCCACCGTCGGCAACGGACCCGGTCAAAGCATCTCGGACATGAGTCGGGCTCGCCCAGCCACGGTGATGGCAGACGCCGCGTACAATTTCGGTGGGGTCTTCGGCTATTGGCTCGTGATTGTTGCCGCGGTTCTCTCGACCCTCTCGGCGCTCTCCGCCAACGTCCTCGCCGCGAGCCGCATCGCGCTCCAGATGGCCAACGACCGAACCCTGCCTAGGGTGCTTCAGCAGCGCCACAGCACACGTGGCACGCCGATCATGGCGATCTACGCGACCGCCCTCGCGATGGCGTTTATCCTGCTCATGGTCCCGAACGTCTCGGCAGCCGGCGCCGCGGCCAGCCTGATCTTCCTGATCTCGTTCGCGATGGTTCATTGGACGAACCTGCTCGCGCGGAGGCGTTCGCGGATCAAGGCGCCGTTCCGAACGCCATACTTCCCCGCGGTGCCCCTCGTCGGGGGTCTGGCCTGCGCGCTCCTCGCCGGATACCAAGCGGTGACCGTGCCTGCGGCCGGCGGGATCGCAGCGGTGTGGCTCGGGTTCGGCGTGATCCTCTACTACGGCTTGTTCTCGGGCCGCGCGCAGGCCGTCGACGCGTTTACTGAGGCACTCGACCCGCGGCTCGGCGTCCTCCGGGGGCGAAGTCCGTTGGTCTTAGTGCCGGTCGCCAACCCCGCAAGCGCCGTCGGCATGGTGACCCTGGCCAATGCGCTCGCGATGCCGGTGGTCGGACGCGTCGTGTTGCTCACCGTCGTTCGACGGCCAAGCGACTACGCCGCAGCTGAGGCAGAGACGACCAAAGCGCTTCAGGACGCAAACGACGTGGTCGGACAAGCGATGACGGCGTCCTTGAGCGCCGGTCACACGCCCGAAGCGCTGATGACGCTCGCCTACGACCCCTGGACGGAGATCGCGCGCGTCGCGCGATCGCGCGAGTGCGAGAGCCTGCTCGTCGGTTTCTCGTCACTCGAGGTTCAAAGCAACGTGGAGCACATCGAAGACCTGTTGAACGCCGTCGACTGCGATGTCGTCGCGCTGCGCGCTCCGAAGGACTGGTCACTGAGCTCGGGCACGCGCATCATCGTACCCGTGGGCGGCCGCGGCGGCCACGACGAGCTCCGCGCACGCCTCCTCGGGAGCCTTGGCCGCGCCGGCTGCACCAACGTCCGCTTCGTGCGGGTCACCGACGAGTCGATGTCGCCGCACGTCAAACGGCAACGCGAGCGCGAGCTCCGCATCTTCGCCGAAGACGAAACGTTCGGCGTCCCGCAAGTCGGCCTCATCGAATCCGACGACATGGTCCAAGCCCTAGCCGACGCCGCCGGCCCGAAAGATCTGATCATCCTCGGCCTCCGCCACGAACGACACAAGCGCCTCTTCAGCAAACTAGCCCTCCAAGTCGCGCGCCGAACCGAAGCCGCCACCCTGATGATCAGCCGCCGCACCTAGGGGACAGGCTCCCCCTCCAAACCACTCCACATTCCAAACAGTTACAACCTATAACGCGCGTTCTAGGCGTCAGGGCGGCTCAGGAGGTTCTCGCAGCGCGCCCGGAGGGACTCGAACCCCCGACCATCGGCTTAGAAGGCCGCCGCTCTATCCAGCTGAGCTACGGGCGCGTTTCGGCGCTGTTTAGCACGATTACCATACAACGCTTACGCAGTCGGATTGCCCAAGATCAAGTCCGCCGCCCGCTCCGCCACGGCCACCGTCGGCGCATGCGTGTTGCCTGAAGGCAGTAGCGGGAAGATGGAAGCGTCCACAACGCGCAGGTTGTCGATTCCGTGCACGCGGAGCTCGTTGTCGACGACTGCCGTCGGGTCGTCGGCCGGACCCATCTTCGAAGAGCCCACCGGGTGGTAAACGCTCATCGCCTCGCGGCGCCAGAAGTCGAGGATCTCTTCGTCGGTCTGCACCGAATCGCCGGGGAGAATTTCATAAGTCGCATGAGGCTTGAAGGCCTCCGACTGAAAGATCCGTCGCTGAAGCTTGAAGCCTTCGAGCGCAAGGCCGCGGTCGTGCTCGGTCGACAAGTAGTTGTGAACGATCTTCGGAAACGCCTTCGGGTCAGTGCCTCGCGCGTGAACGTTGCCGCGCGAAGTCGGACGTACGATGCACACGGTCGAGTTCACGCCGGGATCGGGAGTCGCAACCATGTTGCCCTTCTCGTCCATCCCGCCAGCACCAGGCGTGAAGTGGATCTGAAAGATGGGCCGCTCCGCACCTTCGTTCGGGATGAACCCACCGACGTTGCAGGCTGGCATCGTCAGCGGCCCCGTCTTCGTGAACATGTACTTCAAGACCGCCCCGATGACTCTAGGAAACTTTCCATCCTCGGAGAGGCACTTCTTGGTCTTGACCCCCTGCTGTACCCAAAGCTGGAGGTGGTCCTGCAGGTTCTCTCCGACACCGGGGAGCGCATGCAGCGTGTCCACGCCAAGCCCGGCGAGCACATCCGGATTGCCAATGCCCGATAGCTCGAGAAGTGGCGGCGTGTTGTAGGTCCCGGCGCAGAGCACGACCTCTCGCACCGCCGCAGCCTCATGCACGTTGCCCCTCTTGTCCTGGTACTCGACCCCCACGGCTTTCTTCGCGGCGATCAGCACGCGCTTCACGACGGCGTTCGTCACGATGGTGAGGTTCGGACGCTTCTTCACCTCGGCGCTCAGGAACGCGTCTGCGGAGCTCCATCGTTTGCCGTCCTTCATGTTGACTTGGACGTAGCCGATGCCTTCCTGGGTTTCGCCGTTGATGTCTTCGTTGCGCGGAATGCCGCAGCTCACGGCAGCTTCGATGTACGCCTCGCTAATCGGGTACTTCATCTGCACATGCGTGACGTTCAGCTCGCCACCCTTGGCGTGGAACTCGTCCGCCGGACCCGCGTCGAAGTTTTCCGACTTCTTGAAGTACGGAAGCATGTTCGCATACGACCAGCCGGAGCAGCCCGGAAGCGCTCCCCAGTCGTCGTAGTCCTGGTGCTGCCCGCGCATGTAGACCATCCCGTTGATCGAGCTGCACCCGCCGAGCACGCGGCCACGCACGACGCTCATCTCGCGATTGTTCAACTGCGGCTCGGGCTCGGTCTTGTAGAGGTTGGTCGTCTTCGCGTTGTACATCAGCTGCGTGAAGCCGATGGGCATCTTGATCAGCGGATTGTTGTCCTTGCCCCCCGCTTCCAGCAGGAGCACCTGATTGGTGGGATCCGCGGAGAGACGGTTGGCAACGCAGCACCCCGCGGAGCCGGCGCCGACGACGATGAAATCAAAAGCTTGGTCAGACATGGAGCCAAGGAGTCCTATCACAGGACGGACTTAAGACAACAAACAGTAAAGTAAGCCCTTACACCCTCCGGCGGCCCGCTCTCATGTTGTAATTACGGCGACGCCCGTTGCGGCCTTCGCTGCAGATCGTAGCCTTTCCCATGGCCGAACCCATCGACCAAATGCGCCGCAAGTACTCCCGCGGCCCCTTGGAGCGCGAGCGACTCGACGCCGACCCGATCGTGCAGTTCGAGCAGTGGTTCGAGGAGGCGCGCGCCCGGGTCAAAGACGCGGAGCCCAACGCAATGACCTTGGCGACCGTCGACCCGAACGGTGCGCCGGGCGCGCGCACGGTGCTGCTCAAGTACTTCGATCACGACGGTTTCGTCTTCTTCACCAACCTGGAGAGCCGCAAGGCAACGCACATCGAGCACAATCCTTCGGTCGCCCTGCTTTTCTGGTGGCCCGAGCTCGAACGGCAGATCGAAATCACCGGCATCGCAGCCCGCGTTTCGAGCACCGAAGCCGCGAAGTACTTTGTGACGCGCCCGCGCGGCAGCCAGCTCGGAGCCTGGGTGTCCGACCAGTCGCGCGTCCTCACCTCCCGCAAAGCACTCGAGATCAAGCTCGGCGAGATCAAGCGTAAGTTCGCGGACGGTGAAGTACCGCTCCCCAAATTCTGGGGCGGCTACCGGGTCACGCCGACGACAATCGAGTTCTGGCAAGGCCAGCCCGATCGTCTCCACGACCGCTTCCAGTACTCCCGCAAAGGCAACGGCTGGAAGGTCCAGCGTCTCGCCCCGTAAGGCGACTGCCTCGCCAGGAGGCTTCGCCCCGTGAGGCTAGGGCTTCCGAAGTCGCTTCGCGACGTACTGCATGCCCTGCTGCATCGATTCCGGGTCTTTGAGGGCCTCTAGCAGCGCCTCTGCATCACTACGCGCATCGAAGGTTCCGCTGCGGATCTCGAGAAGCTGCCGTTTGGTGACCCGCAGCACCTTGGTCGCTTTGGCCACGACGCTCCGTTCGAACGAGCGAAGCTCGTCTTCCAATTGACCGGGCGGGAGGACCCGGCTGATCAAACCCGCCTGAAGCGCTTCGTCGGCGCCGAATGGGCGGCAGCTCAAGACCAGGTCGGCCGCGAGGCTCTCGCCAACCAAACGGACCACCCACGCCATGCCGCCCCAGCCGAGCGGGATCCCCGCATCGAGCTCGGGAATCATGAAGCGCGCATCATTCGCAGCAATGCGCACGTCGCACGCGGCAGCGAGGACCAGTCCACCCCCGACGCAATGTCCACGAATCCCCGCGATCGTGATCTGCGGCAGCTCCGCGATGGCGTTGGTCGCCCGTCGGCCCAAGTCGGCAATCGAGTGCGCGTCCGGGCCGCCTAGCAAGGCGACAAACGCCGGAAGATCGGCGCCAGCAGAAAACGCATTCCCCGAACCCTCGAATCGCACGACCTTGATCCCATCGTCCCGCGCAATCTCGGCGCACGCGTCGACGAGCTCGGTCAACACGCTGGGCGAAAGCGCGTTGAGCACATCGGGGCGATCGAAGACGACTCGCGCGACCCCGTCCGCCGAAGAAACGGTCAAACCCGACATCGACTCACTCTTACCGGACCCCGAAGACATCTGTCCAACAATGGGCTTGGCTCGCGCCGCGGCAACCGGTCGGCTACAGTCGCGGCCATGAATCGCGTTGCCGCGGTCTCCATCTCGATCCTGCTCGCGGCCGCGTTCACAGCCTGCAAGAGCGTCGAACATACTGAGACGGGCGCCCGATCTACCACGACACCGTCCAAAGCCAGCGCGGCATCGCTGACGTCGCCGGCGGCCGCTCTCGACGACGACCTCTTCGTCAATGGTGTGCTTGGGTTCTCGGCCCGCAAACCGCCGAGCTGGCACTTCGGCCCGACCGCTTGGGATGAAGCCAACCTGGACCAGCTCGAGTTCAAGGATGACGAGTTCGCAGAGCTCGTGCTGGAGAACGCAAGCGAGCCGCTCGTCGTGATCCTGAAGTACGACGACACAGCCGATGCGCTGAGCCCGACGTTCCGGGCCACGTTTCGACCTCTCGGCCAGTTGAGCGACCTCAGCCCTCAGCAGATTGCCGAGATGCTCATCCCGCAGCTCGGCGACTCGTTCTCAGCCTTCGAGCTCGTCGACGGAATTGCCCACACCGAGGTGAGCGAGCTTCCCGCCGCGCGCTTCGCCTCCTCGTTCACGGTCGATGATCTAGCCGGCGCGACGCACGCGATCCTGACCGAAACGTGGCTGGTGAAGCGTGGCGACTACCTGTTCATCCTCGAAACTTCCGCACCACGCGAGGACCCTTCCCTCACAGACCTCCGCGCCATCCTCCGATCCATCGTGATCGACCCACGGCTCTTCTAAACGAGCCGGTTCCCTGGGGATGCAAGCATTCACTAAAGGGCGAGTCGCAAGTTTCCCAATCGGGACGGAGGGTCATGGATTGACCCGCTTCCGGCCATCCCCTACAAGCCGGGTCTCAATGAGGGAGATATCCATGAACCGAATTTTGGTCGTTGCGGGGTTGTTGCTTCTGGGGGTCGTTAGCGCCTGCGGTACGCCGGAGGAAGTTGCGGACATGGAGGCGGCGGAGGACATGGAGTGGACTGCCGGCAATGAGCGATCGGTGGTTCAGTCCGAACAAGGGGGCTCAGAGGGGATCCTGCTCGCACCCAACACTGAAGAAACCGTCGAGATGCAAAACGAGCCCTACCCCGAGTAGTGAGCTCCGACTACCCCGCCGACCTGTACGCGTCCTTGCACGCCGGCACTGAGGGCGACGAGGACTTCTACCGTGCCGTTTGCGTGGGGGCGATTCGCGTCCTGGAGCTCGGCTGCGGGTCGGGACGGATCCTCGCGGCGCTCGCCGATCACGTCACGGATCTGCACGGCGTAGACTCCTCCGAAGACGCCCTCGCGATGGCTCGAGAGCGTCTGCCCTCATCCGTCGCACTCCATCGGGGAAAAATGGAGACCTTCGATGTTGGAGGCAACTTCGACCGCGTCTTGATCCCTTTCAACGGCATCTATTGCCTTCCGGATCTCGACAGTGTCCGGCGCACGTTCGCGCAAGTCGAGAAGGCGCTCGCGCGGGACGGGCTGCTCGTGTTCGACGGCTATGCCGGCGATCCAATCCACGAGGACGAGTCCTTCGAGGAGGGCTTCGACGAGGAGGGCGAGATCGCGGAGGTCGAGGCGCGCGGCCAACGTTGGCGGGTATTCGAGCGGAGTGAATACGAGCGGAACGCCCAACGCTTCACGGTGCACTATCGCTACGTGACCGACGACGATGGAGAAGAGATTCGAGCGACGATCCGCCACCGCTATCTGCGTCTCGATGAAGCCCTCGAGGCCCTGCAGAGCGCAGGCCTCGAGTTCCTCGTCGCCCATGGCGATTTCGATCAACGGGTCTACGACGGCGACGCGGAACGCATGATCGTCACTGCTCGGAAGCCGGGATGATCGAAGCACTTGGTCGCGCTCTGGATGATGCTTTACAACTCGTTTCTCTAGTGTTCAAGCGATCGTCGGCAAACAATTGCGTATAGACAAGGCGCCGTGGGCCTGTTTTCATGGTGTCGCTAGCATCCTGGGAGCTGAGTCAAATGGCCTCTTGGAAAGACAGCATCTTGATCCACGCACCGCCGGACGAAGTGTTCGCGTATGTGGACGAGCCGTCGGAACTGCCGACATGGCTTCCGAGCATGGTCGAAGTCCGCAACGTGGTCGGGACCGGCCTCGGGCAGCAGTATGAGTACACCTACAAGATGGCGGGGCTTCTGCTTCGTGGGCAGAACGTCGTCATCGAGCACGTTCCCAACGAACGCGGGCTGCATCAGGTCATCGGAATGATCAGCGCCCTTTGGGAGTACTCCGTCGAGCCCCACGAGGAAGGCACGATGCTCAACATCGAGGTCGAGTACAGCATTCCAATCCCCGTACTCGGTAAGCTGGCAGAGCGTCTCGCCATCAAGCAAAACGCTGCCTCGTTCGAGCTTGCGCTCGTCAACGTCAAAGACGTGATAGAGGCCTCGAGGTAGTCGTCGGAACGAGGACATGGGTCCTCTCCTCGTCACTGCCAACGCGATTCACATGGATTCTTGCTCTCGCTTGCTCGAGAATCTGCCGGTGGTACCGTGGTGCTTCACAGAGACGGAGGCGTCGGCCAGCGGATCACCCGCGCTCGGGCAGGCCTGTGTCGAGAGGCGCTGTTGTCCAAGGCTCCACGAGAACGATCAGGAAGATGGGGTGCGGTCCTTCTCGCGTCGTTTGCTGTGCACCTTATCGCTCTGTCGGCTGTGAGCGTCGACTCGGGCGCAGGCACCACTTGGGAGTCGAACGTCGTGGACGTCACCTTCGCCGTGGCGGACCCGTCGCCGCCCTTAGCCTCCCCCGAGCCGCCCATAGCCGCGGCTGCGCCTCGAGCTCCGGATGAGCCGGCGGTGCGAGTGCCGGCAGTTCCCGCGCGGCGGTCCCGCTCCACCGTCGAAACGAGCCAAGCTCCACCCCAGGAGCGAGAGCCAGCCTCTCCCACACCCTCGGAATCCGAGCTGATGCTCGCGCTCGATCCCAACACCGCTGCGCGCGCCTTCATCGTTTCCCAACGAGTTGCGCCAAGCGAAGTCTCAGACGCCAAACGGGAAGGGCCCGACGCCGCGGAGGCAGGACCAAGGAACTACTTCGAAGGCGTCGGCGACAAGCAGCACCTCTCGGTCCGTGAGCCGCCGAAGCTCCGTCGGCACAAAGACGGCACCCATCGCTACAAGGGCCACGCCTTCAAGGCGATCGTAGAGAAGGATGGCTCGGTCACTTTCGACGAAGGATACGGCCAGGGTCTCACCCTTCGTTTCGACGTCGCCGACGCCATCATGCGAAGGCGCGGTGAAGACCCATACCGTGTTGAAAAGAACTGGTTTCTCGAGGGCACCGAGGAGTTCCGACAAGAGCTCTTCGAACGCTGGCAAGCCAAGCAGACCATCCTCGCGATCCGCAAGCTACGCGTCCAGCTCCTTCGTCTCTTCGAGAACGAAGCCCTGAGCGGCAACGAGAAAGCCGCCCGAGTGATTGCCCTGTTCCAAGACACGTCCGACGATGAGGCAGGCGCTTTGGCGCGCAACACGATCACCGAATTCGTTGCAGATAGGATGCCGGGGGTCGAATTGCCGATCGATCTTCGGTAGACCCCAGCTACCGCGTTGGCGCCACGACCGCCAAGAAGTTTCGGAAATGATTGAACGTCAGGCGCCAGTGATGGCCCGAAAGTCTGCGAGCTGCTTCACGAGCTCCGCTCGGGTATGCACCCCGAGCTTGCGCATCGCAGAGGTCAGCAAGGTCGAAATGCGCGACTTGGAGATGCCGAGGTGGTACCCGATCATCTTGTTTGTGAGACCAGAAACCGCGTAGGAGACCGCTTGCATTTCGCGCTCGGTGAGACCCCGTGGGTCCGTCACTTCTGGCGCGTTGGGAATGCCAAGCACGAAGCGGCGGCCCGCGGAGTCGAACCAGTCCACCGTCGACCAGCGGCCCCGAACCAGCGCTTTCCAAAGCTCCAACGCTTTGTCTGGATCGTGCTCCCGCATCTGGCCTCGGGCGTGGTCGACCTGCTCCGCGGCGTCACGCAACGCTTGCAAGGCGTGGCGTGGTTTCGCCTTGCCCGTCACCTCGGCGATTCGGAAGCCTGCCGGGTCGATGATGATCTCGGCCCCAAACGGTAACTCGGTCGGCGCGCTCGAATCGTCCGTGCGGTCCTGCATCGCGCGCCTCAGTCGATAGCCGGCGCCAAAATGGGCGGCAAGCATTTGCCAACGTTCCCTAGCCCGGTTCGAGAGGCTGGTGACCTTGGGAAGCGGGATGATGAGGTACACGCCGCGACCATCGGGATCGAAAGCTGCAATCCCGAGGCCGTCTTTGGCGAAACCAAAGTGGCGCATGATCGGCCCGAATGCGGAGGAGCCGTGGTCCTCGGTCACCTCGCTCAGGGTCTTTGGTATCCCTGGGCGGCTCAATGGCCAGAGGAGCCTCGTGTCGATCTGGTTCTGCAAGTCGGCGAAGCGCTGAGCGAGGTCGGCCGGCCCGGAAGCGACGTGGAACTGGTCAAAGACGAGAGGTCCAGGCTCGGACGGGCGCACGCAGGTCAACGCGAAGACGCCGAGCCCGTGGTCCAGTACCGGCGCGCCAGCCTCGATGAGCTGAGGAAGCCAGGCCTCTCGCGCAGCGTCGAGGTCGTACGCCGCCTCGGCAAAATCGATGATCGCTGAATCGCGTGCGCCCACTAAGCTCATCAAGGGGCAAGTTGACCCTCAGGTCCATACGCAATTGTTCACTGGGCGAAAGGATCGCTCGGAACGACCCTCCTGGGTGGCCGCAACCACATCGCCGTCACCCACCCGGGTAGGAGCGCCTTCCGGATCGCAGGCAGATCTTCCGAGAATGCTCGTTCCTGCTCTACACTCCCAGTCGTGACCCCCTCGGACATCATCGCTGCCCTCGAGCTCCTCCCGCATCCCGAAGGGGGGCACTACCGCGAGACGTGGAGGCACGAGAACGGTGAAGCGCGAGGCGCCGGTACCTCCATCTACTACCTGCTTCAGGCCGCAGAGCGTTCCCATTGGCATCGGGTCGATGCGGCCGAGATTTGGCACTTCTACTCGGGTGCGCCGCTCGAGCTACTGACCTATGCCGTGGGTGGTGAGGTGAAGCGACATGTGCTCGGGCCGGACATCGAGACCGGGGAGCGACCGCAGGTCACAGTAGCGCCGAATGAGTGGCAGTCCGCGTGCTCGCTAGGGTCTTGGACGCTGGTTGGGTGCACCGTGTCACCGGCATTCGAGTTCGAGCGTTTCGAACTGGCGCCTCCGGGGTGGAAGCCGGGGTAAGCGGCCAAGCGCGACCGGTCGGAGCTTCGGAACGCTCTCCCGCCTATTCGAAGCTGAACGTGTAGTCCGCGCCCATTCGCGGGGCGGAGAACTTCGGGAAGTTGATGGCGATTAGCTTCTTGGCGACGCAGCCTTGAAAGCTCTTGCTGCCCGGCTTGGTAGTCGCGCCGGTGACCTCGCCCTTGCCCGAGATGACCATTTGAATCGTGACGCGACTCATGGGCGTCTTCTTGAGCTCTCTGAGGACACAGCCTTGGAAGATCCCGTTGACGTGTCGGTTCATGATCTCGGAGACCTTGGTCGAGCTCAGGTGTGCCTGACCTTCGTCGTTGCTGAGGTCGCCGAGCTCGGCTGGCTCGAGCATCGCCTGTACATAGGAAGGCAACTGTCCCTTTGCGCGCATCGCGCTCGATGACGCGTAGCCAAGCCCGGCGTCACCGCCACTCGCCTTGCCCTTGGGAGGCAAGGCCAGTGCGTACGCTTTCGCGGTGCCCGCCCCCACTAGGCTCGGGGTCTTCGCGCCCGGCTCCGCGTGACTCGTGCTCGACCAGGCGGCGCCGCTGAACGCGGCGAGCGCAAGCGCTGTGCTCATCGCCGCGAGGCGCCTCTTGAAATGGCTCATCATCGCCTCGCCTGCTTCATCTGCTGGTCTTGCGCGGCAGCGCGTTCTTTCGCGACCTTGGCGCGGTCTGCGGCCCCTGGATGCGATGCCTTGAGCGACTTCTTGCCGCTGTCGTCGCTCAGCTCGGCGAGCTTGCTAAACGCGCTCTCCATCGCGTGGTAGTCGTAGCCGTGCTCGACCAGGAACTTGAACCCGTATTCGTCGGAGGCCGATTCGTCGTTCCGCGAAAACTTCGCGTTCATGACGTCTTCTATGAATTTGCCCAGCTGGCTATCGTTCAAGACCTGGCCCGTCGATCCGGTGTTGGCTGCCACTGCATCCTTGCCTGCGGCGACACTGTAGGCCTTCTGGTATTGCTTCTTCGCATGCTGAAGCTTCACGTGGCCGATCTCGTGACCGATGACGCTGAGCGCTTCGTCGTCCGTCATGATGAACAGCAGACCCGCCATGACACGAATGCTCCCGTCGGGCGTCGCGAAGGCGTTGACGTCCGCGACGTTGTAGAGCTTGAAATTCAGCGAGAGTCCATCCTCTGACCCGAGGCCCTTCACGAGAGCGTTGAAACGCTGCGCCAGCGGATCGCCGTCCGGCACGACCGGATTCTGCTCATCCATCGCCGCCACGGATTGAAGCGAAAGTTTCTTCATATCTTCGTCGGAAAGCGTTGCTGCTTTCGCGGCCTTCTGAACCGCGGCGACGTTGTCCTTCTTGAGCATCTTCCGGCCGAAGTCGGCGTGTGCCCCTGCGGCGAACGCAAGCATGCAAACTACGAGCAATGTCTTCTTCATGAACTTGAACCCCCAGCTCTCAAGCTAGCAAGACGCCGGGGGTGTCGACCGCCGCTTTGTAAGTGGGCTCACGAATGGTCAACCGCCGCGCCTTTCGACGTGCCGCGATTGGTCTCGGTGTCGTGGGGCGCTCTGCCCCATTTGGCCCGAAGACTTCGAACCACTGCCTGTCGGTAAGGCGGGCGCGGTGTAAGCCAGACCACATTGCGGAGGCTTCGCGCGCCAGTTACTCTTGGAGACGCTATGGCCCCCCCTCCGAACAGTAGCGAGAGCGCCGCGATGCGTCCGATCGTCGAGGCGATCCCGCGCAAGAAGGTCGCGATCTTCATCGTCACCTACAACGCAGTGAAGACCCTGCGCCAGGTTCTCGATCGCATCCCGGAAGACGTCTGGGATCGGGTCGATGAGGTGTTCGTGTTCGACGACGGGAGCCAAGACGACACCTTCCTCGTCGGTCTCGGTTACAAACAACTACACGGCAAGGCAAAGCTGAGTATCTTTCGCCACGAGGAGAACCTCGGCTACGGCGGTAATCAGATCCGCGGTTACAAGTACGCCATCGAACAGGGCCATGACATCGTCGCGCTCCTTCACGGAGACGGTCAGTACGCGCCGGAAGCGCTCGGCGACCTGCTGGAGCCGCTGGACCGCGGCGAGGCGGACGCCGTATTCGGATCACGCATGATGACAAAGGGCGCCGCGCGGGAAGGCGGCATGCCGCTCTACAAGTACGTCGGGAACAAGATCTTGACTAGCTTCGAGAATGCCATGCTCGGCACCCACCTGAGTGAGTTCCACTCAGGCTACAGGCTGTACTCCACCGAAGCCCTCAAGAAGATCCCGTTCGATCGCAACACGCAGGATTTTCACTTCGACACGCAGATCATCATCCAGTTCCACGCAGCAGGGCTTCGGATCGTCGAGCTTCCGATCCCGACCTACTACGGTGACGAGATCTGCCATGTGAACGGGATGAAGTACGCGAAGGACGTCGTAGCGTCGGTCATGCGATACGAGGCGCACGAGCTCGGGATTCAACACCACCCCGAGTACGCGGTCGACCAGCCAAACTACACGATGAAGAAGAGCCGGCTCTCGTCGCATAGCCAGCTGCTCGACATGGTGGGCCCCACCAAGCAGCGTGTCCTCGACGTCGGCTGCGGCAAGGGCGAGCTCGCGCACGCGTTGGCACAGCGCGGCCACACCGTGGTGGGTATCGACCAGCATCCGCCTGATCAGGAGCTCGATGCTTTCTACGAGGCGAATCTCTTCACCGGTTTGCCCGACGAAGTGCTCGATGAGCGCTTCGACACGATTCTGTTCGCCGATGTGCTGGAGCATCTGCCTCATCCGGACGCGATGTTGAATCAGGCGGCCGGATTGCTCAGCGAGAACGGGAAGATCCTCGTGTCGGTACCCAATGCGGTTCACTGGAGCGTGCGCGCGCAGGTCGCGGCAGGCCGCTTCGACTACACGAACAAGGGCATCATGGATCACGGTCACCTCCGCTTCTTCACGCGGCTGTCGGCCGAACGCATGTTCGAGCAAGCGGGGCTACGGGTATCCGAGCACCGCACGAGCCCCGTGCCTTGGGAAAACGTGCTTCCGCGGGTCTTTGGGAAGTTCCTTCGTGAGAAGGTGGAGCACGCAGACTTCATGCTGTCGCGCATGAAGCCGAACGTCTTCGCCTACCAGAACCTCTTCGAGCTCAAAGCGGCCCGCTGAGCCCACGGAGGTCGACGAGCGCATAGCGGTCGTCACGATAGATGGCGTGTCCGTCGACGAGAGCCGGCAACGCAGGAAGCTTGCCGGCGCTCTCTCGACGCGCTTCGGCGATCCACGCGTTGAACGGCCTGAAATACTCCAGGCGCCTTCCGCGGAGATGGGGCAGGTAGACGAGCATGTGGGTCACGCCGTGCTCATCACGAAGGCGGATGAGCGGATCGTCGGACGTCGCAAGCCAGGCGTCGATCAATGCACGCATCCGTTCGCGCATGACGTCGGCATACTTCTCGTGAAACGCCTGATGGGTTTCGAAGGTCAGAAGCGCCGTTCGACGCGCGACGTAGGGCACGCTCTCGATCGCGGTTCGTGGCCACCCAGCAATGACCGCGTCCTCCGGTAGCGCTGCGACAGCTTCGTAGAGGGCCGTATCGTCTGCTTCGACGTTGAGTCCCGCCCTGGTGCTTCCACGGCCCCCAATGGTGACGAGAACGAAAAGACAGAAGACCAACGTGACGCCCGCGCGAAAGGCCTTGGTGGTGACGACATGACCGTCTGCCCACCCGAGCTTGTCGCCCATTGAGTAGAAAGCGGCGACCGACGTGCTGATCATCAAGACTGCGAGGACCGGCACCGAGTAGCCCGCGTAGCGGGTTGGAAGGTACAGGAATGGTGGTGCGGAGCGGGCGAGCCAATAGCCGATGAACGCAGCGAGACCCAACATCATCGCTCTACGCGCGACACCGCTCGAC
>Ga0316198_10000108_pt1 | contig 34339 bp, 28 predicted proteins | sample OudBieAanoxic_MG_FD_204935 | JGI IMG/M metagenome (GOLD analysis project Ga0316198, IMG submission 204935) | Coastal sediment microbial communities from Oude Bieten Haven, Netherlands - site A anoxic | ecosystem: Environmental > Aquatic > Marine > Coastal > Sediment | place: Netherlands... | reverse complement strand
CGTTTTCGGCCACCAACCGGATCAGACTCTGGGTCAGCTCTTCGACGGTTTCGTTGAAGGCTTCGCTGGGGCTGTGTCCGTGCTTGCGCAACAGGTTGTACTGGGCTTCCATCGTTCCGGCCAGACAGCCCATCAGCACCCCGCGTTCACCGGTCAAATCGCTGAAGACTTCCTTCTCAAAAGTGGTGGGAAAAAGATATCCGGAGCCGATGGCGATTCCCAGCGCCAGTGTTCGTTCTTTGGCTCGGCCGGTAAAATCCTGGAAAATGGCAAAGCTGGAATTGATGCCGCTACCGTCGAGAAAGTTGGTGCGCACCGTGCGGCCGGAACCTTTGGGTGCCACCAGGATGACATCCACATTGTCGGGAGCAACGATACCGGTCTGGTCTTTGTAGACGATGGAAAAACCGTGGGAGAAGCACAGGGCGTCGCCGGGGTTCAGGCAGGCTTTTATTTTATCCCAAGTCTGCATCTGGCCGGCATCGGATAGAAGAAACTGGACTACGGTCCCCTTGCGGGCGGCTTCTTCCAGCGGAAACAGGGTTTCACCGGGGACGAAGCCGTCTGATACGGCACGTTCCCAGGAGTTGCTGTTCTCCCGTTGACCGATGATCATCCGAATGCCGTTGTCACGCATATTCATGGCCTGGCCCGGGCCCTGGACCCCGTAGCCCAGAACGGCCACAATTTCATCTTTCAGTATTTCCCTGGCCTTTTGGAGTGAGAACTCATCGGAAGTTATCACTTCTTCCACTGTACCGCCAAAATCAATCTGTGCCATTTTAACCTCTCTATGCTGTTGGTTTAATGATATCTATAACGAGTGCGATGAATTTTTAAAGAGAACGGGAGCCTATTGCATTATCCGGTCGTAGAGAACGTATTCTTTAGAGGGAAGGAATGCCTCAGTTCGGCTCCCGGATCAGAGCCAGCGGCCCGGTGCGGGCAATCTTTTTTATTCCCATCGGCTTCAACAGGTTGAGCAGCGCCGTGATCTTTCCCTCGTCACCGGTAACTTCGATAATATAGTGCTCCAGACCGACATCGACGACTTTGCAGCGGAAAATGTCGACGATCCGCAGGATTTCAGCGCGGTGCTCGGACTTGGCCTTGATGCAGATAAGGGCCATCTCCCGCTTTACGGCCTCGGGCCCGGTGACATCGCGTATTTTAATCACGTTGATGAGCTTATTGAGCTGTTTTTCGATCTGTTCAAGCACGAGTCTGTCGGCCTGGGTCAATATTGTGATGCGTGATACCTTTGGATCCATGGTTTCGGCCACCACCAGGCTGTCAATATTGAATCCGCGTCCACTGAACAGTCCGACCACCCGTGAGAGAACCCCCGGTTCGTTGTCGACCAGCATGGTAAAAACGTGTTTTTCTTCCTTCATTGTTTTCCCTGATCTGAGGTGTTCTGCTACGAATTTACTGACGCGTCCGTTTTATAACCAATACGATCCATGAACGGCAGACCAACCGGAAAGTGAGCGAGCAACGACTTAAACGGCCAACTTTACTCCTGTCATACCAGCAACATTTCAGTGATTGGGGCGCCTGCCGGTACCATCGGGTAAACGCTTTCTTCCTTTTCGACCACAAAATCCATGATGACCGGCCCAGCAATTGCCAGTCCTTCCTTGAGTACCTTTTCGACTTCATCCGGACGGTTGGCTCTCAGGCCGACGGCACCGAAGGCTTCGGCCAGCTTGACGAAATCCGGGGCGTGATCCATGCAGGTGCAGGCATAGCGTTTATCGTAAAAGAGCTCCTGCCATTGACGGACCATGCCCAGGTAGCCGTTGTTTAATATGACGATCTTGATCGGCAGGCAATTTTGGACGGCCGTGGCCATTTCCTGGATATTCATCTGGATGCTTCCGTCGCCGGCCACGTCGACCACCAGCTTGTCAGGGCAGGCCATCTGGGCACCGATGGCGGCCGGCAGGCCGAAGCCCATGCACCCCAGTCCTCCGGAGGTAATGAAATGATTCGGCTGATCGAAGTGATAGTATTGGGCCGCCCACATCTGGTTCTGCCCGACTTCGGTTGTGATGATGGCTTTACCTTCTGTGAGCTCGTACAGTTTATCGACCACGAATTGGGGTTTGATGGTATCTTTCTGATCGTAGGCCAAGGGGTTGGTGTTTTTCCACTCTGCAATCTGGTCCAACCACTCTCGGCGCCGGCTGTCTAAATCTTTCAGATCCGCATTTTCGATCAGACGGTTCAGGTGTTCCAAGCTGTTTTTGCAGTCGCCGACAACCGGTATGGTTACCGGAATGTTTTTGCGGATAGATGTTGGATCGATGTCGATATGCACGATTTTGGCGTGCGGTGCGAACGCATCTGTTCTGCCTGTTACGCGATCGTCAAATCGAACCCCGATGGAAATCAGCAGATCACACGCACCGATACTCATGTTTGCCCGGTAGGTACCGTGCATGCCGATCATTCCGAGCCATAGGGGGTCAGTGGCCGGAAACCCACCAAGACCCATCAGCGAGGTCGTAACGGGCATTTTCGTTTTTCGGGCGAAGGTCGTCAGTTCGTGTGCGGCCTTTGAAAGAATAATGCCTCCACCGGCGAAAATCACCGGTCGCTCGGCAGACTCGATCAATTCGACGACTTTCTTCAACTGCTTTTTGTTGGGATTGTAAGTCGGGTTGTAGGACTTGAGATGAACCGGCGTCTGGTCGTCATACTGCGTGCGGATGTTGGCAAGGTCCTTGGGAAGATCAACCAGCACCGGGCCGGGTCGGCCCGAGCGGGCGATGTGAAATGCTTCTCTTACGGTTCTATCAAGGTCTTCGATCCGTTTGACCAGGTAGTTATGCTTTGTGCACGGGCGCGTAATACCAACGATATCGACTTCCTGAAACGCGTCATTGCCGATCAGGTGGGTGGGGACTTGCCCGCTGATGACCACAACTGGGATAGAATCCATGTAAGCGGACGCAATACCGGTGACGGTGTTCGTCGCACCCGGTCCGGATGTCACCAAGCAGACACCGACCGTGCCGGAAGCCCGGGCGTAACCGTCGGCAGCGTGAACGGCCCCTTGTTCGTGGCGAACCAGAACATGGCGGATATCCGATTTCATCAACTCATCGTAAATGTCGATCACGGCACCGCCGGGATATCCAAAAATGGTATTCACCCCCTCTGCCTGCAAGACTTTCATCAATATCTGGGCTCCGGTCAATTGCATGGCGGTTCTTTCCTTTCCAGAAGGTTTCCTGCATCCGAGCGTCGGGTGCCGGTTTAAAAGTGAGACAGTAAGAAAAAAAAATCCGTTATCGCCCAGGGGCTGATAACGGATTTTGATTTTTTGCGGTTAAGTTACGCTGCCATTATCAAGCCCTTGTCCTCGCAGCAGAGAAGAATCCCTCCTACGAGGATAATAATAAGACTGATAAGATTGAATATGGGGCAGCGCGGAAGCATTGTAAAGTCCGTTGGTTGTAATTCCGAAGACCGTATCAGTCGTTTTGTAGGTTTGTCAATATGTTTTGTCCGGTTTAACTGAAATTAATCATTGATGTCTTTGTTATCCTCAGTCTCTATATACGCTTCACGGTGTCCACATCCGTCGGTAAGGCAGGCCAGAAACGTACCGTCTTTTTTGGTGCTTTTTTCGACCATGAAACCGGCACGACACTGGGGGCACGCTTTAGCAACGGGTTTGTTCCAGGTGGCGAAATCACAGGTGGGAAACTTGTTGCAGCCATAAAAGATTTTACCGCGCCTAGAACTTTTTTCGACAAGTTCACCGTCGCAGCCTTGAGCCGGGCATGGCACACCGGTAGGTTTTCCGTTTCCATTGGAATTAAGCGAAAGCGTGTTCTTGCAATCAGGATATCCGCTGCAGGCCATAAACTCACCGTAGCGTCCGCGCTTTATGACCATTGGGCTGCCGCATTTATCGCAGGTTTTATCGGTAACTTCTTCTGTCGACAACTCTACGGCCTGTATACGCCCTTTATCGTCCCGGACGTAATCCCGCGAATAGGTGCACTCCGGGTATCCGCTGCACGCCAGAAAATGTCCGTTCTTGCCGACCTTAATGTGAAGCGGTTTTTCGCATTCCGGACAGTTGAGGTCCGTTCGAATTCCGACGCCCTTGACACTGAGCATTTTTTCGCCGGCCACATCGAGCTTTGATTTGAAGGGGCCATAGAAATGCGTGAGAACCTGCAGAAGGCCGATTTCAGATGACTCTATGCGGTCCAGGTTGTCTTCCATCCTGGCTGTAAATTCGACGTCGAAGATCTCGGGGAAATTGGCGACCAGAAGATCGTTGACGATAAGCCCCAGTTCGCTGGGGTGGAAGTATCCCTTAACCCAATCCACGTAACCCTTCTGTCTGATGGTGGTCAGGATGGCCGCATAAGTGCTGGGCCGGCCGATACCGTTTTCTTCAAGTTCCTTGACCAGCGACGCTTCGGAGAAGCGCGGCGGTGGTTGGGTGAAGTGCTGTTTCGGCTCAAGCTGCAACACTTTCAGCGCCATCCCGCGAGTGAGTTCGGGCAGATTCAGCTCCTTGCGATCGCTGACCTGTTTCTGTTCCTGTTCATCATCGGCTGAAAGGTAAATTTTCATGAAACCCAAAAATTTGATCGTGGAACCGCTGGCATTGAACACGTAATCGCCGGCCAGGATAGCGGCCGAGACTTTGTTGATCAGGGCCGGCTGCATCTGTGATGCCACGAAACGCTGCCAGATCAATCGGTAGAGGGCCAGTTGGTCGGCAGAAAGAAAAGGCGCTACTTTTTCCGGTGTATTGTACACCGACGTCGGACGAATGGCCTCGTGGGCATCTTGAACTTTTTTCTTGTTCTTGAAAAATCGCGGTTTATCGAGAGTATAATCCTTGCCGAATTGCTCCTGGACAAGTTGGAGGGCCTCGACGGCCGCCTCATTGGAAATGCGGGTGGAGTCGGTGCGCATATAAGTGATCAAACCGACCGGCTCACCGGGACCCAGTTCGATCCCTTCATAGAGTTGCTGGGCGATGATCATGGTCTTTTTGGCTGAAAAACGGAGCTTCCGGATCGCATCCTGTTGAAGTTTGCTCGTTGTGAACGGCGGCAGGGGGTTGCGTTTGGTTGTTTTTTTCTGGACGGTGTCCACAACGAACTTTTCATCGCCGAGCGCGGCCAGAATCCCCTGGGCAGCCTCACCGTCCGGGATAACAATCTTTTCGCCATTTCTTTTAACCAGCTTGGCGCTGAAAACCGGTGGCTTTTCGGCCTCGAGACTGGCGGTTATCGACCAATACTCTACCGTTTCAAATGCCTGGATGGCGCGCTCTCGCTCGCAGATAATACGCAGCGCCACGGACTGAACACGACCGGCACTGAGACCGCCCTTTATTTTACGCCACAGCAGGGGCGATACCTGGTAACCGACGATCCGATCAAGAATTCGTCGCGCCTGCTGGGCTTCGTATTTAGGGCGGTTGAGTTCCTGCGGTGCGGAAATTGCCTCCCTGATGGCATTTTCAGTCAACTCATGAAAGAGCACCCGGAAAAAATTACGTCCCTTTTTTTTCAGGATCTCCGCGGTATGCCAGGCGATCGCTTCACCTTCCCGGTCCGGGTCCGGAGCCAGATAGACGTTTTCTGCGTTGCCGGCCGACCGTTTCAAGTCTTTGATCACGCGCTGTTTGCCGGGGATGCTGCGGTATTTGGGCTTGAATCCATCGTCGACATCAATGCCCATTTCTTTTTCCGGCAGGTCTTTCAGGTGACCAACCGTTGCGGCAATATTAAAATCCTTGCCAAGATATTTTTTCAGAGTCTTGACTTTCGTCGGCGACTCGACGACAAGCAGGGGTTTTGTCACTGCTGCACCTCTTATGGTTGATCCATCTCGGTTGTCTCCCGGGCGATGGATGTCAATTTGATTCGACAGGTTCAAATATTACGCTGAAAAGATTCCCCGTCAACTTTGGTAAAATATTTGCCGGGAAGTTGTTCGACCATGCCTTTCAGTTCCAATGCCAACAGAAGACTTGACAGTTTGCCGGGCGCGATGGCGGTCTTGCGACCCAAATCGTCAATATGGACGGGGTAAGGGTCCAGGTTTCGATAAACCACGTTTTCCTCTGGCGTCAGCTCTATAGCTGCCTTTGCCGGCGGGGAAAGGAGGTCGGTCTGCGCGTTTAGGAAGACGGCACCGGCAATTTCTTCAAGAATATCCTGCGCATTTTCAACCAACTTGGCCCCCTGTTTGATCAGTGTGTGGGTCCCCGTGCTCTTAAATGACTGGATACTGCCAGGCACCGCAAATACCTCTCGGTTTTGTTCACAAGCAAGTCTGGCAGTGATCAGGGACCCGCTCTTTTTGGTGGCTTCGACGATGACTGTACCTAAAGACATGCCACTAATGACGCGGTTGCGAACCGGAAAATTATGTGGTTCGGGTTCTGTCAACAATGGGAACTCGCTGATGACGGCACCTTTTTGGGCAATTTCGCGTGCGAGGCGCTGGTTCTGTGCCGGATAAATTCGATCGAGGCCGCTGCCAAGCACAGCGATCGTGCGCCCGCCTCCCAAAAGCGCTCCTTCGTGTGCCGCGGTATCGATCCCCCGGGCCATGCCGCTGACCACCGTCAGGCCGCAGGCTGCCAGTTCGGCGCTCAGGCGTCTGGCGACGGAAAGACCATACCGCGTGGCCATTCGGGAGCCGACCATTGCAATGGCACTGGTCTTTTGTTCCAGTCGGCCCTGGAGATACAGAAATGGGGGCGGATCGGGTATTTGAAGCAGAAGTTCGGGATAATCCGGATCTTTCATAGTGACGATCCGGATTTCCTTTTGCCTGACAAGGCGGATGTCCTGCCTGACCCGGTCCGGAAGCCGGTGAGCTCTCAACCGCCGGACCTGTGCCCTGCTCATCCCTTCTATGGCCTCCAGTTCGGCATCGCGAGCCGCCAAAACCTTTTCCGGGGAGCCGAAACCATCGATAAGGCGTTTAAATATGTAATTGCCGATACCTGGTACACTTTTTAAGAAAAACCAGGGGAGAATTTCTTCCATCATCTCGTACTATTGATTGCCGTCGGATATCAGAAGGGTCTGCGACTGCCTTTGGAAAAACAACAGCGCCAAGTCGCCTTTTAACACCCGAAGCTGTGTCAGATTTTTTTCTTCGATTGTTGCCATGCGAGCAGGATAGGGCTGGCCACATAAATCGACGAGTATGTACCGATGAGAATACCGACCATCAACGCAAACGCAAAGTCGTGAATAATCCCACCACCGAAAAGGTAAAGCGTCACGACCACAACCAGAGTCGTGAGCGACGTCAGTATCGTTCGGCTCAAGGTTTCGTTGACGCTCCGGTTGATAATGAAATTAAGAGGGCGCTTGTGGTGTTTGCGGAGGTTTTCACGAATCCGGTCAAATACGATGATGGTGTCATTGAGTGAATAACCGATGATGGTCAGAAGGGCTGCGATGATTGGCAGAGTGAATTCCTTGCCGAAGATGGAAAATATTCCGACGGTGATCGTGACGTCGTGAATCAACGCCACGATCGCCCCCATCGCGTACTTGAGCTCAAGGAACCAGAAGAGGAGCAGGGTAACGATAAGGGCACCGGTGATCAGGAAAGGGACACTGACCTTGAAGAGAATAAAGATATAAATGGCACCCGCAAGAGCAGCAGCCATGACGCCGCTGAGCATCCATTTGTATTCGAAGCGACCGGAAATGTATATGGTAATAAAGAGCAGGGCATAGAACATCGCCAGCAGCGCTTTTTCCCGAAGATCCTTACCGACCTGGGGGCCGACCATTTCGACCCGACGAATTTCAACGTCTGAGCCGGCGGCTGATTTGAGCTGATCCTGCAGACGCGAAGCGAAGCCTTCGGAAACTTCACTGATCGCTTCGGTACGTAGTAGAAATTCATTGTCGTCCTTTTCCCCGAATCGCTGAACAGACGTCTTTGTTATACCACCGCCGGCCAATCCCGTTTTTACGGCGTCGATACCAACCGGGGAGCTAAACTTAACCTGTATCACCGTTCCACCGGCAAAATCGACTCCGTATTCCGGACCGCCCTTTAGAACGAGGGAGGCGACACTGACCAATATCATAGCCAGTGATATAATATAGGCAATTTTTCGTTTGCCGATGAAGTTGATGTTGACGTCTGGTTTGATGAACTGCATGGATGCAACCCCTCTTCAGATTTATATGGAATGACGTATGGGGCGGAATGGCGACTACGGCCTTCTTCTGCCCGATTTATCACCGCGGTGGTGTCAGATGCTCAGGCGTTTCATTTGACGATTGATCAATAAATATTCGAATATCTGACGGGTCATGATCAGAGCCGTAAACAGGCTGGCGATCACACCCAGGCTCAAGGTCACTGCAAATCCTTTAATAGGTCCGGTGCCGAACTGAAATAGAACCAGTGCGGCAATCAAAGTGGTGACGTTGGCATCCAGGATGGTCAGGGTGGCCCTGTTGTAACCGGCATCGACCGCAGCCCGGGGTGTTTTCCCAAGGCCGAGTTCTTCGCGTATTCTTTCAAAAATCAATACGTTGGCATCCACCGACATACCTATGGTTAAAATAATGCCCGCGATACCCGGCAACGTGAGCGTCGCCTGGAATGCCGCCAGTCCACCACTGATCAAGACGATGTTCAAGAGCAGGGCAAAGTTGGCGATCAGGCCGGATCCCTTGTAATAGAGGGCCATAAAGAGAACGACCAGGATGCCGCCGATGCACATGGATATCAGGCCCTGACGTATCGAGTCCGAACCAAGAGACGGGCCCACTGTACGTTCTTCAAGGATTTTTACCGGTGCGGGGAGGGCACCGGCGCGCAAGGCGATGGCCAGATCGTTGGCTTCATCGGCATTGAAACGCCCGGTAATTCGGGCCTGACCGCCGGCGATTTTTTCTTGAATAACAGGAGCCGAGTAGACCCGATTGTCCAAAACGATGGCCAGGCGTTTCTTGACATTTTCCTCGGTGATTTTCTCGAATATACGTGCCCCTTTTTTATCGAAGGCGATCGACACATAAGGCTCGTTGTACTGGCTGTCGATTTGCACCCGGGCGTCTGTCAGTTGAGCGCCCGTTAGCAGGGTTCTTTTTTTCAATAGGTAGGGCACCTGACCGATTCGCTGGCCGGTTTGGGGGTCCAGGTCATATTCATACAAGATTTCATCGTCTTTAGGGATCGTACCCTTGAGAGCGGCGTTGACGTCATTTTCCTCATCAACCAACTTGAATTCCAAAAGGGCGGTTTTTCCAATCAAATCCTTGGCCCTTTCGGTCTCCTTGACCCCGGGAAGTTGTATCAGAATGCGGTTTTCGCCCTGGCGCCTGATATCCGGTTCACTGACACCGAACTGATCAATCCGGTTGCGTATGGTTTCAAGGGCTTGTCTGACCGCCATGTCCTTGATGTTGTCCCCCTCCGCTTGCGGCAGACGGATATTTACCACGGTGGCATCTCCCCCACTATTGCGAGAGGTCTCCAGCCCAGCAAATTCTTCGTTGATAAGCGCGTCAAATTTACTGAGGTTCTCGTTATCGGGAAGTTTGACCTCGATTTGATTGCCGCTCATAACATTTAGACCGGTCTGTCGGATTCGTTCCGATTTTAAGAAGCTGCGCAGCTCTTGACTGATCCGCTCTATATTATTTTCAACCGCTTTCTCCGTTTCGACTTCAAGCATCAGATGCATGCCGCCCTGGAGATCAAGCCCGAGATTGATTTTTTTGTGCGGCCACCATCCGGACTGAATCGTCGGAATCAGATAAATAATGGCAATCAGGATAACCGCGAGAACGAATATCGATTTCCAGGAAAATTTCTTCAATGATCCGTCCCTTTCTTATATGTCAAAAATTAAAACTCCCTGCCATTGGCAGGAAATTCTACGATCTTATTCAGCAATCGACGTTATCGATTCCAGCAACACTTTTTCGTCAATAACCATCTTGGCAGAGCACTCGTGCGGTTCAGGATGCGGGGAGCCCGGCCGTAAGAAAGCCCCACGCGCAGGTTGACCAGGTTGAGCCAGCGTAGCGAACCGGTCGACGCCATCATCCTGGCGCCTTTGCTATACAGCTCTCCCCTCCGGCGGGTTGGGGCCTTCGACAATTTGCTGTATTGGTTACGTGGGTAACCTTGCGGTGTATATGAAGGTTAGGACTTCTTTTCTGCCGGGGCCGCCTGCCCGGATTGTATCTTACCACCAATATTGCTGCGGCCGACTTTGACGCGAACCTTGTCCGCGATTTCGACTGTGAGGGTTGATTCGTCCATACCCGTGATGCGACCGTAAATACCGCCACTGGTGATAATGCGGTCACCCTTCTTCAGGTTGGTGATCATTTCACGGTGCTCTTTCGTTTTTTTCTGCTGGGGCCGTATCAGCAGAAAATAAAAAATGACAAACATCAGGATCAGCGGAATGAAACCGGTGAAACCGGCTGCACCTTCGCCACCGGCTCCGCCACCTTGTCCCATTGCGTAGGCTATTCCAAACAAGATCAAACCTCCTTACAGCATTGACGCGGCACGTTTCCTTCCCTGACAAAAGGACCGGGTCAGTCCGGACACTCGCCAGTGAACCACATGAGTCGATCCGCGTGCGGTTAGGCCGAAATCGAAAACGGCTTCATATAAAACGGCGATGATATACTTTAATCGTTACTTAAGGTCAATCGTTTCTTGTCATTTTCGGTTGCGCGAGCGTCGCGCATCCGATTTAAAATGGAAATTAATTAATAATTATATCGCTTTCTCCCGGTGCCATAATGACATTTCCTTCAATGGTTATGCGGAGATTGCGGCGCATTTCAAGATCCAGGATTTCTTTTCTTTTTTTGTTTAACAGATAGCGCGCGACTTCGGGCGGTACGACACCTTTGACACTGGTTAAATCCCCCTTGAGCGTTTTGAGGCGGAGCTCGCGCAGGAAACTCAGTACCAGGGTTTCAGTGGAAGGGGTGACACCTTTGCCTTGACAATTTTTACAGGCGACATAACTGCTAAATTCAATAGACGGCCGTATGCGTTGCCGCGACATTTGCATCAGGCCGAAACCGCTTATGCGGCCCACTTTGATCCGTGCCTTGTCCGACTTGATGAAGCTTTTCATGGTGCGTTCAATCTCAGCGCGGTTTCGCAATTCCCTCATGTCGATGAAGTCGATAACGATCAGACCACCCAAGTCGCGAAGCCGCAACTGCCGGGCGACTTCTTCCGCAGCTTCTAAATTTGTCTGGAGGGCCGTTTCTTCGATGGACTTTTTCTGGGTGGCTTTACCGGAGTTGACATCGATTGCCACCAGGGCTTCGGTTTGTTCGATGACGATCGAACCACCGGAAACAAGGGGTACGCGGTTGTCAAAGATGGACGCGATTTGATTTTCGAGTTGAAATTTCGTGAATAAGGGTTTGTCGCCCTTGTAAAGTTTTACAATTTTAATATGTTTGGGGGATATGATTTTTATGAAGTCTTTGACCTCGTTATACACCGGTGCGTCGTCGATCAGTATTTCGGTGACATCTGGAGTAAAAGAATCCCGGATTGAGCGCAGCACGAGATTGCGTTCTTTATACAAAATCGCCGGTGCCTGTTCTTTGCCGACACTCAGCTTGATGTTTTTCCAGAGGCGCATCAGATAGTTGAGATCTTTGCTGAGCTGGGTTTTGTTGCAGTTCGATCCGGCCGTTCGCACAATGGCGCCGTATTCATCCGGAAGTTTTAGAGAACCTATTAGGTCTTTCAACCGCTGGCGTTCTTCTTCACTTTCAATTTTACGGGATATTCCCCGCGAGTCGCTTCCCGGCATCAGGACCATGTAGCGGCCCGGCAGGGAGATAAAGGTGGAGAGCATAGCCCCTTTCTGGGCGATCGGATCTTTTGTTATCTGAACCAGTACCTGTTGACCACGTTTGACAATGTTTCCCAGGTGAAGATCACCGTTCGGGCTGTCATGATAATAATCCCGGTGAATGTCATGCCGCTGCAGGAAACCGTGCCGCTCGGCACCATAGTCGACAAAAACGGCCTGGAGGCTGGGCTCGATTCGGGTAATGACACCTTTATAAATATTGCCTTGGGTGATTTCCCGCGAGGCGTTTTCGATGTGAAACTCCTCCAATTTGCTGTCTGTGACCTTGGCGATGCGGCTCTCTTCTTGGTCGACGGCATTGATAAGAATTTTGCTGTTCATTTGGGATTAGCCCCTGTATAGGTATCGTGAATTTATGCAGACGGATCGAAATTTTCTCAGCCCGGACGTTTGATTATTTTTGAAAAATTTTTAAACCAACAAAATATGAAATTATGTTAATCAAGTCAAACAGTTTTTATTTGATGGTACCAGGACAGAAAAAAGAAATAGACTGTCCCGGGTCCGTGGGCGATTCATTCATGCTGGTGGCCCAATCGAACTCCAAGCTGAAGGGACAGATATACAAAATTCCCCAAATAGGTCGTGCCGAATGTTCACTCAGGCCCATACCGGTTTGGTCTATAAATCGTGGCCATCTTGCTATTTTTTCCATATTATGGCATGAGAAACACCGATTTTGTTGCAAATATCGATAAAATGCCACTGGAAGTTCGATCTTTCCTCGGTGTCTTTGGAAATACCCGGTAGCCACGATATGATGGTCAATATTTGCGCAGTCCTAAAAGACGGCTCCGACCGGTGAAATTGCCGGGGTCGAGGAGATACATTGCGCTGTGCAAGCCTGATAGAGAGGTGAGACATCCATGATCGACGATAAATACTATCCGCAGGCCATCGAAGTTAAATGGCAGAAATTTTGGGATGAAACCCGATTGTTCAGCGTCAAAGAAGAGCCGGAACAGAAAAAATACTACCTCTTGGAGATGTTTCCATACCCTTCCGGAAAAATCCACATGGGGCATGTGCGCAACTACACTATTGGTGATGTTGTGGCCCGCTATATGCGGATGCGTGGCTATAACGTCCTTCATCCTATGGGGTGGGATGCCTTTGGTATGCCTGCTGAAAATGCAGCCATTGCCAACAAGAGCCACCCGGCGCGCTGGACTTATGAAAACATTGACACCATGCGCTCCCAACTGAAGCGGATGGGGTTCAGTTATGACTGGGGCCGTGAGATCGCTACCTGTCGACCGGATTATTATCGATGGGAGCAATGGCTGTTTCTGAAGATGTATGAACAGGGGATGGCTTATCGCAAGGAATCCTTTGTTAATTGGTGCGATCCCTGCCAGACGGTGCTGGCCAATGAGCAGGTGGAAGCCGGTTTGTGCTGGCGCTGTGGTAAGCCTGTTCGACAGAAAAAACTGTGGCAATGGTTTTTTCGGGTGACCGACTTTGCCGAAGATTTACTGCTTTATTGTGATCGTCTCCCGGGATGGCCGGAAAAAGTGATCACCATGCAGAAAAACTGGATCGGCAAGAGTTTCGGAGCCGAGATCAAGTTTCCGCTCGAAAAACCGGTTGATGATCGAAATGACTTTATTCCCGTATTTACAACCCGCCAGGACACGGTTTTTGGTGCGACGTTTATGGTTTTAGCCCCGGAACACCCACTGGTGATTGATCTTTCCAGAAACTCGCCTCATGAGAAAGCGATAGACGATTTCGTCGATCGCATGGCTATGCAGGACCGCTCAGCCAAAACCGTTGAGAGTAACGAGAAAGAAGGGGTTTTTACCGGTGCTTACTGCATCAATCCACTGACAAAAAAGCGCATACCGATTTATACCGCCAATTTTGCATTGATGGAATACGGCACCGGGGCGGTCATGTCCGTTCCGGCACATGACCAGCGGGATTTTGAATTTGCGAAAAAATACGGCCTCGATATCGTCGTGGTTGTCAAACCCGATGACAAAGACCTTTCCGCCGCATCGATGACCGAAGCCTACGCCGGAGAAGGTATAATGATCAATTCAGGACCCTTCGATGGTATGCAGAATGAAAAAGCGAAGGGAGAGATCGCCGCCTTTATCGAGTCTCGCAACATCGGTAAAAGAACAGTCAGCTTTCGACTGCGGGATTGGGGAATATCCCGCCAGCGCTATTGGGGTGCACCGATACCGATGGTCCACTGCGCCGCTTGCGGCATCGTACCGGTCGCGGAAAAAGAATTGCCGGTTTTGCTGCCTGAGGACGCTGATTTACTTGAGGGCGGAAAATCCCCTTTGCCGCAACTGAAATCTTTTGTAGAAACCACTTGCCCCCAATGTGGTCGACCCGATGCACGCCGGGAAACGGACACTATGGATACTTTTGTCGAGTCCTCCTGGTATTTCGAGCGCTACTGCAGTCCAGATTTTACTCAGGGGATGTTCAATCGCAGTTCCGTGGATTACTGGATGCCGGTTGACCAGTATATCGGAGGGGTTGAGCATGCCATTTTGCATCTGCTCTATTCACGATACTACACCCGGGTACTGAAAGAGATGGGACTCGTTAATTACAAAGAACCTTTTACCCGGTTGTTGACCCAGGGAATGGTATGCAAGGAGACCCTCACTTGTCCGCAGCACGGCTTTTTACTGCCGGAGGAAATCGACGAAACAGATGGTGAGCGCCACTGTGTCGCATGCGGTCAAACAATTATTGTCGGCCGTATCGAAAAGATGTCAAAGTCCAAAAAAAACGTGGTGGATCCAAATGTGTTACTCGAAAAATACGGCGCCGATACCACAAGACTCTTCTGCCTGTTCGCGGCTCCCCCGGAAAGAGATTTAGAGTGGAGTGAGCAAGGAGTCGATGGCGGATATCGCTTTTTAAACCGTGTGTGGCGGTTTTTTACGAACTGGATTGATGCGGTTGGTAGGGTGTCGCCCTTTGATGGTAACGCTGACGTCCTCGATGAAGCGGCCAGAGACCTTTATCGCAAGATTCACAGGACCATCCAGCGGGTCAGCAAAGACATCGAAGACCGATTCCATTTCAATACGGTCATCAGCGGTGTAATGGAACTCTTTAACGCCATGTCAGGTTTTGAACCTGTTGATCAGCCCAAGGAGACGATGGCTGTCATGCGGTTAGCGATGGATACCGTCGTTCTATTGCTGTCGCCAATCGTGCCGCACTTTTCTGAAGAACTCTGGCAGGCCTTGGGTCACGAACCCAGTGTCCTGCAGGAACAATGGCCGACGTTCACGGAAAGCGCACTCGAAAAGGATGAACTTCTGATCGTTATTCAAGTGAACGGAAAACTGAGAAGTCGTTTTACTGTTGCTGCCGATACCGATGAAGACACCATTAAGAAAAAGGCCCTTGCAGACGAGCGGGTGCAGAAGTTTATCGAGGGAAAAGCGGTTAAAAAAACCATCGTGGTACAGAATAAACTCGTTAACATTGTTGTTTGAAATGCGGGCAATCATCCGGCGATGCTGTCACCAGGTCGATGATTTGCTAGGGGTGGTGAATTGACATGCGGAATAGTATCTTCTGGTCCGTAGCGGTCGCATTGATTTTTCTGTCGGGCTGCGGCTATCGTTTTTCCGGCGGAGGTGAACTGCCTGCCGGTGTGCAACGGATATTTCTTGTTATCTTTGACAACCGGACTTCAGAGATTGGCGTGGAGAATGATCTTGCCGCCTCTATGGCTAATACGTTCACCACGCTTGGGAACAAGGACGCGCTTGCCGGTAACCGGCAGAACGCCGATGCGGAACTTAACGGGGCGATTTCATCCATAGAGATATTCACGGTTTCCCGCAGAGTTCAAACGGTAAGCGCCGAACGTCGGGTAGTGATAACCGTGTCGGCCAGGTTGACATCAACGGACGGCCGCGTTCTATGGCAATCGGAGGCCCTGTCGGTGAGCCAGGCTTATAGGGTCGCTTTGGGCAATCAGGAAACAGAGGCCGATAAGCGCGCAGCCATTCGCAGCGCAACGGAGTTGCTGGCGGACAAGATTTACAACAACCTGACATCGAATTTCTAGCGCCAACGGTGTAACGCACGGCGCCAATTTCGGGTTAGCGCCGCGTCGTTCAACCCTTATACACCGCCGAAACTATGGTGGTATGCGACTCGTGAAATGGACGAGTTAGCTGCTGGCGGCATTGACCTGTTTGGTCAGACGGGATATCTTTCTTGCGGCTGTGTTGCGGTGAATGACACCTTTCTTGGCGGCATTATCAATAACCGATTTAGCCGCATTCAATTCGGTGGCTGCATCGGCCTCGATTTGACCGGCGACTGCCTGCCGAACATTCTTTACCACATTTTTAATCCGGGTCTTTGTCGATTTGTTGCGAAGTTGCCGATCTTCATTCTGGCGCGCACGTTTCAATGCTGATTTATGATTGGCCAAGGTGGTCGCTCCTTTCGTTGTTAATATACAAATCGCTATAAATATTCGAACAGCTCAACACTGTCAAGAAATTTTTATCAGGCAAGGGGAAATCAGGTTTTGGCCTCTGAAAACGCGAACATTGCTCGTGCTGCCGGAACTGTCGGAACCGCGACGCTGTTGAGCCGTATATTCGGTTATGTCCGTGATATGGTAATTGCCGGTCTGTTCGGTGCCGGACTGATGACGGATGTCTTTATTGCAGCGTTCAGGGTCCCAAACTTATTGCGACGTTTGTTTGGAGAGGGCTCACTGGCGGTATCATTTGTTCCGGTATTTAGCGAATGCCTCACCACGCAGGGTTCGGAAGAGGCCTACCGCTTGGCCGGTGTTGCCATTCGGTTGCTGGCCCTGGCGTTGACGGCGGTTACAATATTGGGAATTTGTTTTGCACCCTGGATTGTAAGGGCGCTGGCGTACGGATTTATAGATACGCCTGAGAAGTTTATACTGACCGTTTCGTTGACGCGTATCATGTTCCCTTACGTCTTCCTTATCGGAATGGTGGCCTTGTTCATGGGAGTCCTGAATGTGCTTGGCCACTTCGCAGCACCTGCCTTGGCTCCCGTTCTGCTCAACCTGGCCATGATCGGATCTGTTTTTGCGGTGACCCGATTTACGCACGATCCGGTTTTCTGGGTTTACGGCCTTGCTTTCGGGGTCGTCATCGGTGGTGTGCTCCAGCTGGTGTTGCAAGTGCCTTTTCTGGTGCAAAAGGGAGTCACCTTTTGGCGCAGTTCACAGATGGTCCACCCTGGACTACGTAAGATCGCTGCGATGTTCCTCCCGGCCACATTTGGCGCGGCGGTTCTTCAAATCAACACGCTGGTCGGAAATCTCCTGGCGTCATTCCAACCTGAAGGCAGTATCTCTTATCTCTATTTTGCAGAGCGACTGGTACAATTCCCTTTGGGAGTGATCGGGATTTCAGCTGCAACCGCAGCTCTACCGGCATTCTCGCGATTAGCGGCCGCATCGGATTCATCCGCCTTAAAAGATACCTTCGCTTATGCCATAAACATGGTTCTTTTTTTAATCGTTCCGGCGATGGTGGGGTTGATCGTTCTGCGCGGTCCGATCGTGATGTTGCTGTTCCAACGGGGGGCATTCAGTACAATGGCTGCCCGATTGACGGCCGATGCCCTTTTGTATTATGCTGTCGGACTCTGGGCTTTTGCCACCTTGAGAATTGTGGCGGCTACTTTCTACGCGCAGCAGGACGTCAGAACCCCCGTCCGGTGCGCTGTTATTTCCATTGTTGCAAATGTTTTGTTTGGCGTAGGACTCGCGCACTGGATGGGATACAGCGGTATAGCGTTGGCACTGTCTCTTTCTGCTACAGTGAATCTGGCGCTGCTCCTAAAGGCCTTGAAAAATCGTTTGGGCACTCTGGGCGGCGGGAGAATTGCCGCATCGCTGTCGAGAACCGTTTTCAGTTCCGCCCTGATGGGCCTTGCGGTGTGGATGGTCTCCAACCGCCTTGTACCGCCCGGGTGCGAAGGAACGGTGAGGTTGCTGACAGGGATCAGCGCCAGTATTGTTACCGGATTGATTGTATATGGTGGTCTGTCATTTTTGATGAAAACACCTGAGTTTGTTCAATCGGTTAAATGGCTTCGTGTGAAATCATAACGGCATGACGTTGAAACAAAAAATACTACTGTCACTGGCGATGCTGGCCATCCTGTCTACCTCCTTGTTGATTGTGTTCGGAGAAAACGGTCTTTACGATTATCATCGCTTGAACATCCGCCGTGAACAGTTGGTCAGTGAGAATGAGGCCATCATTCAGGAAAACGCACGGCTTTACCATCAGTTAGAGCGGTTGAAGACCGATCCCGAATTTATCGAAAGTATTGCCAGGCGAGAGCTCGGAATGATCGGGAGTAAGGAAATCATTGTCAAACCCCTAAAACCCATCAAGAGCAAAAGTGGTGTCGATCGCCATAGGGTTTCTGGCGACAACGCGCCAGAACCTTAAATATCAAAAACAGTGAAGAGTAGAAATTATGCAAACAGGATCCGACGGTTTCCCTATCAGAACCGCAACAATGGCGAAGATATTCGTTCAACAGGGCCATTACGACAAGGCGATAGAAATTTACCGTCACCTGCTGAAGGAAGAACCGGGCCGCCGGGATTTGGCGGAAGCACTGGCTCACACGGAGGAAATGCGGAATGAAAGAGCCGCTAATGCGCCCAGGAATATGGCCGATGTCCTTTCGGAATATATCCGATTGCTGCTGAACTATCGGCAGCTATTAGACCTGCAGGCCCTTCAGCGTCAGGTCGCTTCCAAATATGGATCGAAATAATATTGACGAACAGAACCGCAGGATACATTTTTAAAGGCGGTAGCGTTTTACTATTGTCAGAGGAGGGTAGAAATGAAAGATCAGAAAATTGCGAACGTCATTGAAACCGCCATTAAACGGGAAGAAGAGGCCTACGTATTTTACACGGATATCCGCGATCGGGTGGAGGATCGATCGGCGCAGGAAACGCTTGAGTTCATCGCGGGCGAGGAGAAAAAACATCGCGATTTTTTGGTGGCTTACCGTGACGGTGGGTTCGGGGTTCATGCACTCCGAATGACAGATGTCGTGGACTATAAGATTGCTGAACATCTCGAAGAGCCTGCGGTAAATGATAATACCCGCAGTGAGGATGTCTACCTGATCGCCGCGCATAGGGAAACGCGATCATACCATTTTTACACGGAGCTGGCGCAGCTCCATCCTGAGGGCGATTTACACGAAATGCTCGTAAAGATTGCCAATGAAGAATTGAAACACAAGGAAAAGATGGAATATCTATATGCCAATACCGCATTCCCGCAAACGGATGGCGGGTAAATTTTCGGTATTTCCAGCCTTCAGTATTTCGGACTTAATTTCTGAAAAGCGGTATACATAAGAATTTGTTATGCTGGACAAGGACGTACAACGGTTTTCGACAAGGCATACTTTATGACATCCGCAGCCGGAAAATTGCGGAAGATCACCCTGCAGCGTAAAAAAAGCCCCATGAATAGACACGAGAACCTGATCAAAATTTGTGAGGTCAGGTTCTAATCATTCGGCGGGGAATCAGAAGTCTTAGGGCCTTCTTGGGTTGGCAAGGAGAGGCTTTCAGTTGAATAGAAAACCGCTTTAACACGCTTTTGTTCGGAACCCTCAACGGATATTTGACCTGTTTCTCGGTGCCATGTTATTTTTGATCCTGTCAACGTATTCTTCCCATCAGTCACGATAGAATTTTCGCCGGTCAAAACCACGAGGTCTTCTTTAAGCCGATATTCGGCGCGGTCTGTTTCAGCGCGGCGGGACTCGGCCTGAATGACGACATTGCCAATCGCCACAATTTTATCGATTGCATCCGGTTGGGATGCAACATTCGATTTATCGACGGCTGAAGTATGGTAGTATATCCTCAACGCGTCCGAGCGGATTGAGAATTCTCCCTGGACGGCGGCAACGCTGCCGATAAATTCGGCATAATTCTGATTGCCGTGACTGATCAACTCGTCGGCGGTGATTTCAACAGGCAGATTTGAAGTTTTCACCTCATCTATTGAGGATTGCGCATCTGCCAGTTGACCGGAAGACAAAAGCAGCAAGATGACAACCAACGGGAGGATACTGGGGCTCAGTTTTCTCATCATCATACGATTGCGGTACCTGTCTGTGGTGGAACTGTATAGTGTTGTGTCCTATATATAATCTACAAAAATCGGATGGATTTTAAAGCTTATCCCAATCGTTGAACAATCCATATAAATCCCAAATAACAAAACGCAAACTCCAAACCTTTTTGAATCCCTGGAAATTAGAATTTGGATATTGTTTGCTATTTGTTTATTGATGCTTGTAATTTTTTTGAACATGGGTACAAAAGTGTTTTAAATATCCATCGCTATTTTGATAATATATTTTTGGGAAACGACACTAGAAGTGGTTTCAAAACCCCATCTAACACCGAATTACAGCGTTGTGGACCTCATCAAAATATTCACATACGCCCGTGTATGCTGCGTTTTTTCGTCGACCCACGCCTTGATCTTGGACGTTGAGTTTTTAGAACCACTTCTAAGTAAGATAGATTTATAGCATTTAACAATCGGTTATTGGGACGGTGCCGTCACAGTGATCGTCGACGCCAGTCCGGTGCGATAGCTTTTAATCCGCCAGATATCTTCACCAATGCAGATCAGTTTGACTTTGTCTCCCTTCCGACTGCCGTATAGTCCGGCGGCGTTAATTTTTTCCGCTTCAATCACGACGGCATTCACGATCTGCAATCGATCATGCGCTAACAGCGGCGGGTCCGCCTCGATTCCTAACAGCCCCGAGAGGTCATCTGTCCACTGGCAATCCCCTACGACCTCCCCATCGGAACTGCCGGTGAGAACAGTCGAAAGGCTGATGAGGCCAATCAAGAGGGAAATGAACAGCAGCAGTTGGTACCGAAATGTTCCCACGACGCAGTGCCGGTCTCCAGTATGTTTATGGTCCTCATTTTAAGCCGTCAGTCGGTTTATTGGATAAGGTAAATGTCAAGAAAGGGAGAAATCAGTTTTTTATGACGCTTTTAAACCTGATGGCCAAACCATTCGGATCGATTCGCACGATTTCACCTTTCAATTTGAGCCCCCGGCCTTGGCCACCGGAAGGGATGGCCAATGTCAAAGGCAGCCCGACGGCCATCATATCTGGCGCCTCGATAAATACTCCCCCTTTGCTTATGTCTTTTATCGTCCCTTTAAAAAACCTGTTACGAGTGGCGTAGAGGACTGAGCGACCGAAAGGGCGCCTTGGGTGCTTTCGGTGATTCTCATCAAGATCTTCGGTGCTCTGTCGTATTTCGGTCCGAATTTCCTGCGCTTCTTCGATCCCGGGTTGGCCGTCAAGGGTTCGGGCGGTATTTTCTTCAAGGAATGCTGACGGCATGCGGGATAGACCCGTTTGTGATTTACTCTGGAGATTTAAGAGAAAATCATTTTTGAAGTACTCAACCCCCATGCCGAAACTATAGAGTGAGCCCGTTTCCGCTAACGGCCGGCACCATTTTATCTGGCCACGGTAGACGCCGGGGCATGCAGGATAGGGCGAGTCTTCAATACAGAAAATAATCGGGGCGCCCGGTTCATGCACAACTTGGGACTCAAAGCACATCCCGCTCTCACTGTAGTTGATCATCCTGCCATGGTAGTAAGTGCCAACCGGAAAATCTTCGATCAGGATCGTCGCTTCATGGTCGAAACGCGCGTCATCTCTGTATTCTTTCACATTGTCCATGTTGTTCACATGCGGGGTGAACCCTATTTGATCGTGTGCCGATACGCAATGCACTCTAACCCGGGGGGCCGGCCACTATCTTTTTTGTTGGTTGCTCGTTTATGATTGGCGCGAAAGATGCCACGCATCGTGTGACAGAGATGTCTATGCGAAGATTTGGCGCCTCACCGATGTTCATTGCGCCAAAGCCTTTACCTGATTGTATTTCCATCAGACTTCAAAACGGTTGTCAATATGATTCCGGATCCGGGAAAAGATACCGGAACCTTCATATCCAATAGGTGTGTATTCATTGGGGGTATGTCAACGTTTTCCGGAACCGCACCTAAAGTGGTCTCAAACGGTGGTATTCGGGTGCGAGAATGGCGCGTATACCCATGTTTGAGAATCCTCGTCAGGAAAATTGCGATTGACCGGAACCGCAAGCTGTCGTTCAGTCGTTCGTCCTTTATATAAATTGATAGCCTTCGTTTCTGAACATTTTTAGACAGACATCAACGACTTCCGAGTCATATAGTGTGCCCCTGTTTTCTGAGATTTCCCCCAGGGCCTTGTCTATGCCGAGGCCAGGTCGATACGGCCGGTGTGACGCAATGGTTTCAACAACATCGGCAATACACAGGATTTTTGCTTCAATCAGCATTTCTGCTCCCGATAGACCCTGGGGATACCCGGACCCATTTATTTTTTCATGATGCTGCAATACGATCTGGTCGACAGGCCACGGAAAGTCAATATCTTTCAATATCTCATATGCGACCCGGGGGTGCCTTCTTATCAACTGAATTTCAGCCGCATTGAGGCGACCGGGTTTGCTCAGAATCTCTGCTGGTATGGAAATCTTGCCAATATCGTGTATCAAACCTGCTGTATGGATCCCTTTGATCATTTGATCGGAAAGCCTCATTTTTTTTGCCAATGTCACGGCCAGATCGGCTGTGCGTCTCTGATGGCCGGCCGTGTAGGGATCTCGTTCCTCTACCGTCATTGACATGGCTTTGACGGTTTCGTCCAGATTTTGTTGCAATTTGTTGTAACTTTGCTGGAGCCGTCTTTCAGCATTTTTACGTTCAGTGCACTCCTGCTTTAGCTGTTCATTCAGTATGGTCAACACGGCTGTTCTTTTCTGAACAATTGTTTCCAAATGGTCGCGATGTTTTTTTAGTTCATCCTCGGCTTCCATCTCCTTGGACACAATGGTCAGGATTCCGGGAGACAAGCACAACTGGTCTTTCTCGAAGGCAATGATAGTTGCCTGGTCTTTGAGCCAGATGGCACTGCCATTATAAAGCATGATTTTGTATACGGCTTCAATCGCACCGGTTCTTATACTCTCCTCGCGCAGTTCCAGCCATGCGCCGCTCAGTTCCTCGCGACTTTTAACTTCTTTGCGGATACCGATGTCGACATCCTGGTATCGGTAGATGCGTCGATCGATGACACAGTTCCGAAAAACCTCGGCGACCTCAGCGGGCCGACATCCTAACAGTTCTGCGAAGCGTTCCCCAGCATATTCGTACCAAATTTTTTTAGTTTTATCCTGCCAGGCAGAAATATAAAGGATTGCCGGGGTGCCGATTCCCGCAAACGCACGACAGCGATCGATAGAATCGCTCACGAAGTTTTTCAATTCATCGCTGTAGTGACCGCACAAAATGCATCCACAGTATCCTGGAGGGATGCTGCTCTTGGAAATATGTAAAGGTTTCATATTGGTACGATCTTCATTTGTCCAATTTAATGAGTTTCCGTCCACAAAAGGCTCTTTTCCGCAATTTCGGCGTCAATCACGCCAAAGGCGGACAAGTCGGCGAAATCGATTGTACGTACGCCGCAGCCGGAAACCCGCGGAGAACGCAGTCCAGTGGGAAAAAGGCCATTTATGGATGGACACTAATTAGATTCTCATTTGTTAAGCTGAGCCGCGTAACACTTGCGGTCGTCCTAGTGTTGTGTCCTATATATAATTTACAAAACTCGGATGGATTTTAAAGCTTATCCCAATCGTTGAACAATCCATATAAATCCCAAATAACAAAACACAAACTCCAAACCTTTTTGAATCCTTGGAAATTAGAATTTGGATATTGTTTGCTATTTGTTTATTGATGCTTGTAATTTTTTTGAACATGGGTGCAAAAGTGTTTTAAATATCCATCGCTATTTTGATAACATATTTTTGGAACACGCCACTAGGTTCAAATCGTGTTTATTCGATTTCTCATTCAGCACGGATCCGGTGCCTGATGAATTCGACAATTTTCTTCAGTTCATCCGGGTAACGTTTGCAGAGGTCCTTACAGAACCGGTTGACTGACGATCTGACATCACCGAGTTTTGGAAGTAGGGGGAACTCTAACAGCGATAGACTATTCAGGTCGATCGGACGGTAACATAGTTTTTCATCCAGTGATCGGGCGCTTGATATACCGCCGCCAGTGACCCTTTCCTTTGCAATTAAATCCGGCTTGAATTCCCTGGCAAATTGCAACGTGCAACTGGGTGAGATGGTGTCGTTAATTCGTTTGATATCATCATTGAGAACCTGGTGCATCTTAAGGATCAAGGCATAATAGATGAATTCTTGGTTTGGGAGGGTGGGCGTTTTTATCGATTCCGGCTGCTGCCCGATCGCATAGTTGACACAGGCTTCCTGAAGATGCGTGTAAGCCGTGCAGACCAACTTCGTATAGCGCCCACTGAAGCCGATAGCGAAGGGAACGCATGAGAGATCGTCGCGCGGATCAACCCTTTTAGCATTCAAGAACGGACCACCGTCGAGGCCAAGCATCTGGTAGAATGCTCCTGCCTGCCGGTCGTCGACAAGCAGAAGATTGAGAAGGGCGGCCCGGGATTGTACGTCGGCGGCCATCTTGTGCAGCTCTTCCACATATTTATGGAAAAGATCAATTTTGGCCTCTATCCTTCGGCGCGCATCAAAAAACGATGTGGCAACATCGCTGAGGATTTCGCCAACCAGCGGCTCTATCATATCATCATTCATTGTCATCGCACTTCTCCCCGGTCTTTCGGTCGCGCATCATAGCAGCTAGGTCCGTGAGTGACAAATGAATATTTAGGGCATAATGGTAATTATCTGAGCCCTCGGGGAGTTTTCCTCTCAAATGCTGCACCAGAGAGGAGGGAATGATAAGCGGCGCAAGCGAGTCCCACCGCGGCGGGATCAGAATGCATTAGGCGGCCTTGGGAAAGAACAGCGGAAACCCTGGCTGTCAGATGGGGACCACAAATGGTGAAGTGGATTTAACGGTTTGATATTATAATGAAAATCTGTTCTTTCCTTAGGCTGCCTTATGCATGAGTTTGCGCGCTGAAGTCGCTGATCATTCCCTCCGCTCCAGGTAAATGAAAACTCCCCGAGGGCTTAATTATCTTTAAACTTAATTACTCCTTGTAACAAGCTGCAGGGAGTAATTAAGTTTAACTTTACATTGGATATCAACAAGCGGTACGGAGACAGAATGACAGATCTTACAGAAACGTTGAGCCGCCCCTTGACGATCGGAAACCGCACCATCACCGGCCGGTTGATTCTGGCTCCCATGACCTATTTGGGGCATGTCGCTTTCCGGGAAATTATCGCTACTTTCGGAGGATTCGGCCTGCTCTTTTCGGAAATGTGCAGTGCGAAAAGAATTCCCACTGAGAACCGGAACACATCGGCCCTCTATCGTTGGCGGGAAGAGGAACTGCCATATCTGGTGTGTCAGATTGTCGGGGCAGACCCGGCTGCCATGGGAAGGGCGGCAGGGCTTATCGAGGCAGAAGGGTTTTTCGGTGTCGATATTAACTTTGGATGTTCCGTTTCGACCATTTGTAAACGGAACTGCGGGGCGGCGTTGCTGAAAGATCCCGCGCAAGCCGCTGGAATCGTGAGAGCCGTGCGACAGGCCGTATCCATCCCGGTTTTTGCTAAATTTCGTATCGGTTGGAAAGATGACCCCCAAGCGGCGGTTGATCTGGCGTGCAGATTCGAAGAGGCTGGTGCTGATGCATTGACATTTCATCCGCGTGTTGCGCCGGACCGTCGGTCGCGACCGCCTAAATGGGAATACATCCGTTTGGTGAAAGAGGCTGTTTCGATTCCGGTTTTTGGCAATGGTAATGTTTTCAGCCAACAGGACTGCCGCAGAATGCTGAAGATGACAGCGTGCGATGGGATTGCCATCGGACGGATGGCGATTGCCCGTCCCTGGATATTTGCCGCCTGGTCCCAAGGACTCAACGTCGGGCCCGATATATACCTTGCGACAGCGTTACAGCTGGCCGACCGTCTGTGTGACCACTTCGATGAAAGGAGGGCCGTTCGGCGGTTCAAAAAGTTTTCGCTCTATTTTGCTGCCAATTTCCGCTTCGGCCATACACTGCATAAACGGATCTGCAATGCGCCAGACATGACCGCCGTTCGAGATGTTCTATCCTCTTTTTTTGAGAACCTGCCGGTACTTTCGATATCGCCGAACTTGAATCTGTTCAACAATTAAACCTCGTGTTCCCTTTCACATTTCATGGATATTTTCCAACAGCGGGTGTTTCTATATAAAAAACCTTCACAATTTCCTGCCGGCGTTTTTTATTCGAAGGATGCGTGGTAGTGGCCGCTATTATACCGCTTTTAAACAATAATTACGAAATATAGGATGGTGGTATAAGTGGTTGTCAAAGAAACATCCCCAAAACGGAACGTTTCTTTGAAGATCACTCTGAGATAAACAAAGGGCGGCCCCAAAGGAGCCGCCCTAAGCTATGAAGACCGCGTGCCCGCCAACACACGGCTATTAATTGATATCGACCGTCTTCACCCAGACTTTAACGAAAGATTGATGAAATCTTCGGTTCTTTGATGGGCTTCGTCGTCTGGATATTGTTGCGGTGGGTGTTTACAAAAATAAGCCGATGGGCCTTCCAATACCCCTCCTTGCCCGCGGTCAAGGGCCAACTTTACGCATCGGATGGCATCGATGGCGACGCCGGCTGAATTGGGTGAATCCTCCACCGACAGGCGCAGCTCAATTTCCATGGGAACATTACCGAACAATTTGCCCTCCATCCGGATAAAGCAGACCTTATTGTCCTGTTGCCATGCGACATAGTCACTCGGGCCGATATGGATGTCTCTGTCTTTCAGTCTCTGGGCGGTCACTGATTGGACGGCTTCGGTTTTGGATTTCTTTTTGGAGATCAGTCGGTGGTGGTTGAGCATATTCAAAAAATCCGTGTTGCCGCCGGTGTTGAGTTGATACGTGCGCTCCAACTTGACCCCCCGTTTTCTGAAAAGATCGGTGAGGACCCTGTGCGTGATGGTGGCCCCCAACTGAGATTTGATGTCGTCTCCAATTATGGGGATATTTTTTTCCATAAATCGGCGGGCCCATTTCGGATTGCTTGCAATAAATACCGGTATGTTATTTATAAGTGCCACGCCGGCTTCGAGTGCGCATTCGGTATAAAATTGGGTGGCTTCAACGGAGCCGACAGGCAAATAGTTTAGCAGGATTGCCGTACGGGTTGTTTTTAGAATATCGACGATATCCTGTTTGTCCGGTTGGGGAGATTCAGAGGGAACGAACGTGTATTTCTCGTCGTGCTCTCGCATGTGATCCGACAGACCGTCCAGGATTCTGCCCATACGAACGATGACGCCGGTGGGTGGTATATTCGTGCAGAATTTCTTGGTGCAGTTGGGCAGGGCAAAGATGGCTTCGCTGACGTCGCGTCCGATCTTACGCTGGTCGATGTCAAACGCGGCCACGACATCTACATCGCCGGGTGTATATCCTGCGATATTCCAGTGCATCAAGCCGTTAGCGTCTTCCGGTTTGCGATCCTTATAGTAATGAATACCCTGAACGAGAGCGCTCGCACAATTTCCCAAACCGACGACTGCAACCTTGATCTTACCCATTGCTGTTTCGACCTCCTTAACAAAATGTCGGTCGATTAAATTATTAATAAGTCATAATTGCAAGCTGTTTTCATAAAGATTCTTTCCGACCCTGTTGATCGGCGTCGATATTGAAAAATATTTCAGTCATCGAGATGGCGTTGAATGGGTGCGGATGGACGAGTTCAGTGTGGCGGTTGTTCTGCAGTCGAGGTCGTTACCGAATTGGCCTGTTTTGGTCGTTTTCCCATCGCGCTAAAATTTTATGGTAGGTCCGGATACGATCGACATATCGCACCGGCTCAGCGCCGCGGGCGTAGCCATGTGATAATTTTCGATAATATTTCTTAAAACGTAGCAGCGGCAGGGTCGTTCGGATGTCGGACCAGCTGTTCGGCTGTTTTCCCAAAGAGGCAGCCAATTTGCGGGCATCCTCAAAATGTCCCCAACCGACGTTGTAGGCCGCCAGAGCCATGAACGTACGGTCCGGGTCTGGGACGTCCTCTTCGATTCTATGATAAAGCTTGGCAAGAAAGCGGGTGCCGCCGTAGATGGACTGTTTTGAGTCCAAACGGTTTTTGATGCCCAGGTAGCGTGCCGTATCAAGCGTCAGCATCATCATTCCTCTGACACCGGTAAAACTCCTGGCTTTAGGATTCCAATGGGATTCTTGGTAGGATTGTGCAGCAACGAGTTCCCAATCAAGGTTATGCTTTTTTGCGGCTGCAATGAAATGTTTTCGAAATCTTGGCAGCCGATCGATGAGGCGCTTTCGAAAAGTGGTGATATCAACATAGTCAAATTTTTCGAGGTGGCCATAGTAGTGTTGTTTCAGGCGTTCAATCAACGATGCGGTGGTCGACTGCTGGAACCACTGTTGAACCTCTCGTTGCAAATGGCGGGACTGGGGATGAATAACCCAAGCCAGATCTTGCCCATTGTCGACGGCGAAATGAACCATAAGTTCAGGGTAATACCGCCGATTAAGTGACACGGTCGTATCCTCGGCGATAGTTAATGGAATCATACCCTCACCGACCATTTCCAGAAGTTCTTCGGATTCGTAGTCTGATATGGATAGCCAGGACAATGCCGGATAGTCTTTCTTCAATACGTTCAGACGTTTTTCATGAAAAGTACCGGCCTTGACCCACAGCGGTTGACCCACCAGGTCGGAGACTGATTTGATTCTGGGGCCATCACGTCGGCCGATAACGAGCTGCCGGACGCGATGGTAGGCAGGCCCGAAGGTCAGGTGTTGCCGCAAGTCATTCGTTGCGACAAAACTGGCAGCGATTAGATCCGCCTCTCCTGCCAGTAAAGCATCAACCATCGATTTTTCCTTTTCTAAAACCAGCACTTCCAATTTGACGCCCAGGTGATCCGCGAAAGCCGAAGCCAGCTTGTATTCGAATCCCTCCCACCCGTGGGGACCTTCGTAGTAGCAGGTGCCGTTATTGCGCGTGATAATCTTCAATACGCCTTTGGCCTTAATGGCTTGAAGGTCGTTCTTAAACAGGGGCTGATCACAACCGGACCCGACGAAGATGAGAATCGTGACAACGCATATTCTGAAAATGAATCGGTACATCCAGCCGTGCGCGGACGCGGGTGCCGAGACTGGATAAATAGGAGAGGGGACCAAATAATTGTGGGGTAATAGGGTCATCATTTCCGACCGGATAAAAAAACGGGGGTTTAGGTGCATTGGCTTATCATCGTTCAAAGAAAAAAAACGGAAATGTACCCGACACTGTCATTTTAGAGTGACTGTCAAAAAAACGTCCCGTTATACGAACGTCTTTTTCTACAATTTCTTATACCATCATTTGGTATTTCGGAATTTATTTATGAAAAGAGGTATAACAATATATTAACGGGAACTGGTATTTTTAGCAACACCGCCTATGGACTGTGCCAGTGTGTCAGGTTTTCATCTTCGATGAATTTGCCTGATCAATATTAAGGCGATGATCACCGATCCGGCCTTGACATGGTTTCTGTTGGCACGCCTATCGAGGTGCCATTCGTCCGTAAAAGTCACCTCAGTTTGTATCGGCAAGGTTAGACTGAACTTGAGCTAAGGTTCGACAATTGACCAATGATATGGGGGTCAATCACGTGACCGGAATTTGCAAAAACGTTCAATCCGACCAAGCCAATAGCCATTCAATGGATCTGATTATATGGTACGCATCATATCTGTTTCATCGCAACCAATTTTCAGGTATGATAAAAAAGTAAGTGGTAACGTTATCGAAACGACGTTGATTTATTTAATACGAGGACTTATCACAAATAGGGTAGGGTTCATGGCAAGGCACGAAACGGCGAAAAAGCGGCGCATACATGCCGTATGTATTCAGTGTCAGGGGTAGGGCCCCCTGACACTGACCGAGCCGGTTCGTAACACAGCTCTGGGCTCTTAGAATTTTTTTGAGATGGTTCTAAATATTCTGTTGGCACACAAAATATGGTTTTCCGAACCGTGACGGTCGGTTGAAATTTCATCACAAAGTGTTATTCTTTTTCCGTCACGTATGTGCATCTAACACCTTGATTAAAATGCCAATCAGGTTGTATACCGCTTGTCAAAAATACATTCCGAAGTACGGAAAAGTGGTATAAGTGGTTGTAGAAAAAAACGTTCGCATAACTGAACGTCTCTTTGACAAACACTATAAGCTGATTTAAACCGCGCTCTCAGACGAAAAAAAGATCGCGTGATTGCAAAAAACAGTGCGCTACTGTAAGATCAAAACTTTGTAATTCGTCATGACCAATCACCAAGGCCCCGTTAAAACAAGTTTGACTTTGGCCGCAGTTATTCAACCGCCTGCTAATGGTTATCGTCAGCGCCGTTTATACGTTACAATACGTTACGTGACATCTCCCATTTCGACCGACCTCAGGCCGGTATAGTTGGAAATGGTTCGACCTCATTGACGCGATCACTTTTTCCATTGTGCGTTTGGTATTAAGCGCGACCCTGCGACGTGAGTTTCCCCATGATAAAATTCACTCTTCTTAAGCGCCTGACGCTTGGCTACGTCGTTATCCTGCTCCTGGTTATCCTTCTCGGGGTCTACGTGTCTCTGAAGTTGAACCAGCTGAATCGGTTGATTCGCGGAACGGCAATCGACGGAAAAACGGTTACGCAGCTGGAACACCTTCGGGATTCACTTTTTTCCCAGGTCAGTTTTGAAAAAAAATTTCACATCTCCAAAGATGAGGATTTCAAACAAAAATTCTGGGAACTCCGGACGCTGTTCACAAAGGGACTCACTAACAATCTATACCGAATGGACACTAGCCGAAAACTTAGGCTTTATAATGAAACGCGACAGTTATATGGCCAGTATGTCGTTCTTTTCGAAAAAGAGAACGAACGCATGGCCCACGGATATGCAACCCCAAGTAACGCTTATACAGCCCAGAATGAAAGCCTTGTGGACGGAATTGCGCTCCGATTGAACGGTATCATTATGATCGTTCAAAGCGGAAGGGAGGAGAAAATCATATCGTCGAGCCTGATCAGTGCGAGGGTATTCAACATGACCCTATTCACGGCGATACTGACGGTTGTCATTGGCACCCTGATTTCATTTTTCAGCACTCGCAGGATCAACCGATCGATTGTATTACTACAGAAAAAAACCAAAGAAATCGCTAAAGGAAATTATGTGCGGATACCCTCAATGAAGGGGCCGCCCGAGATCAAAGATCTGGCGGACGACTTTAACGTGATGAGCGAAAAGCTCGAAGAAATCGATGAAATGAAAATCGATTTCATAAACCATGTGTCTCATGAACTCCGGACACCTTTGACAGCCATAAAAGAAGCCTCAGAAATGTTATTAGAGGGGACATATGCCGACGCGCCAGAAAAGCAGCACCAACTTCTGGCCATTACTCGGGAAGAATGCGAGCGCCTCATCCGATCCGTGAACCGAATTCTCGATTTTTCCCGTATGGAAGCGCATATGATGGAATACCGTTATCAGAAGTCGAAGCTGGAGCCCTTGTTACAGCAGATGGTTTTGAAGTTGGCACCGATTGCCAGAAATAAAAATATCTTGATCGAGTTGAAACCAATGCCGGAACTTCCGTTGATACGAATGGATGAGGAACGAATCAGCCAAGTCATGGAAAACCTAATTGGGAATGCGCTGAAATTTACACCGTCCAGCGGGCATATTATTATCCGCACGGCACCCTACAATCAAGACAAAAAATTCGTTTGTGTGGCTGTTGCTGATACCGGTGTCGGCATACCCGCCGAGTCCGTGAAAACAATCTTTGACAAGTTTTCAAGAGGCAAAACGAATGGCCACAAAGTCGCCGGTTCCGGTTTGGGACTGACAATTGCCAAACACATCATACGCGATCACGGAGGGGAAATATGGGCCAAAAGTGCCCCTGGAAAAGGCAGTACTTTTTATTTTGCATTGCCTGCTTCCTCATCTTAAAATTCGTATTTTTGGGATGCGCTTACCCCCCTGAGCATGTGTACCCTTCCAAACAAGCTTATCCCTCAAAGAATCTGAAAACAGAGGAGCATCTTGCAAAGGCCAATTATTACATGGGAAAAGGCGATTTCCAGGCGTCGTTGCGGGAGAGCCGACAAACGCTGGAGTATTACCCACAGCTTCTCGGCGACAGGGCGCTTTTTCAGATTGGTCTGATATACAGCCATCCGGAAAATGAGGAACATGACGCAACCAAAGCGCGGGAAGCCTTCGGGGCGCTCATCAACAGATATCCGCAAAGCCCGTTCAGGCCCCAAGCTGAACTGTGGATATTGACATTGAGAAATCTGCAGGATACCGAGAAAATACTGGTCGCTAAAAAACGCGAACTGGTGCGGCTTAAAAGCCAGCTGAGAGATCGACAGCGTCAACTCAAAGGCATGCAGGACCAGAATCAAAAAGTCATCGATGCCAAGGACGAATATTATCAAAGAGCAATAGAAGCAAAAACCAGACAGATCAAAGAGTTGGAAGAAAATATCGATAAGCTTAAGGAAGTCGACATCAAGATCGAGGAAAAGAAAAGAAAAGTCACCCCCTGAACTGGAAGCTAATGAATTATACATGTATACTGTGTCTCATAAACTGACTTCGCACAGTTAAAACAAGAGGAAACCATGGACAATATTCTCGTGCTCGATGATGACCGGAATATCCTTAACGTCATCCAAATGCGTCTTGAAGCGGAGGGATACAGGGTGTATAAGGCCTTGAATTCGATCCAGGCATTCACATTTCTCCAAGATGCGACGGTAGATCTGGCTTTGGTCGATTTGAAGTTGAACGATGAAAACGGCATCGAAATAATGGAAAAGATTCATAAATCCTATCCGGATTTGCCGGTCATCATTTTGACCGCCCACGGCAGTATCAACAGCGCCGTGGATGCGATGAAAAGGGGTGCCGCCAATTACCTGACAAAGCCATTTAATTACCAGGAGTTACAGTTACAGATAAAGAACTGCCTGGAAAAGAGCCAATTGACCAAAGAAGTCAGCACGCTGCGGAATATCTGTGCCGTTCAGTTTGGATTCAAAAACATTATCGGCAAAAGCGAGGGCATGAAACGTGTCCTGGAGCAGGTTGCCCAAGCCGCCGAGACAGATTCAAACGTTCATATAGAAGGCGAAAGCGGCACCGGCAAAGAATTGATTGCCAAATCGCTTCATCTTTCGGGCCCGAGAAAGAAGGGACCTTTTGTTGCCATAAATTGCGCTGCCATACCGGAAACTTTATTGGAAAGCGAACTGTTCGGATATAAAAGGGGCGCCTTCAGCGGTGCCGTGGCAGACAAGAAAGGGCTGTTTGTCCAGGCGCACAACGGCAGTTTTTTTATGGATGAAATCTCCGAGATGCCGCTGGCAATGCAGAGCAAACTGCTGCGCGTGCTGGAGGAACGTGAGGTTTTTCCGGTCGGTGGCAGCCGGACTATTAAAGTCGATACGCGAATTATTACAGCTTCCAACAAAAATCTTGAGCAGGAGGTCGAGGCCAAGAATTTTCGTGAAGACCTCTATTATCGTATTCATGTCATTCGAATTCAATTGCCGCCACTTAGAGAAAGAAAGGATGACATTCCGCTTCTGGCAAGGCATTTTCTAAAAAAGTACAATGCCGATATGGGCAAAGATATCCAGGCCATCACGTCGAATGCGTTGCAGAAGCTTCTGCGGCATTCATGGCCCGGAAATGTCCGCGAACTCGAAAACACAATCGAAAGCGCTATCGCCCTGTCTGCCGGAGATCAGATAGACGAGGATTTGATCCTGCCAAAATGCGAATTGGATAACGATTGCATCAAGCCTCTCAAAGAGGCCAGAGACGATTTCATGAAAAATTACCTGCTTCAATTGGTCGAATTCACCCAGGGAAACATCAGTCAGGCGGCCAAGCTTGCTGGCAAGTACCGCGCTGACCTTTACGAATTAATGCGGCGTTACAAACTGGATCCGTCAAGATTCAGGGATTAGTTCGGGCCCCACCACCAATGGTTGATGACCCTCATAATCATCGGAACTCCTCTCGCTTTGGTGGAAAGTCGCCCAAAGGTTGACAGTTCCAAAAGTTAGACCGCTTAGAACGACTCACAAGCCACTCCCCCGGTGTTTCCGGAAATCTTTGAATTATAAAGAAAACAGAATAATGACAATCGGGCCAACCACGATCTTCAGACGGCGCGTTAGGTATGAGACTGAATGCCGCTGTCTGGCGAGCCCTCTGACGGCGGCATAAATTTCTACGAGA
>Ga0316198_10000107_pt1 | contig 34428 bp, 26 predicted proteins | sample OudBieAanoxic_MG_FD_204935 | JGI IMG/M metagenome (GOLD analysis project Ga0316198, IMG submission 204935) | Coastal sediment microbial communities from Oude Bieten Haven, Netherlands - site A anoxic | ecosystem: Environmental > Aquatic > Marine > Coastal > Sediment | place: Netherlands... | reverse complement strand
CTTCAACGGCCTCGACAATCCGATCATACGCCCCGGTGCCGAGAAAGATATCCACTTCGGAGAGAACCGCTCCGGTAGCCTCCCGATAACGCTCGGGTAGGCATCCCGTCACGATCAGCCGCCGACAGGATCCATTGTGTTTGAATTCGGCCAACGCCAGGATCGTATCAATGGATTCATCGGCGGCTGATTCGATAAAGCTGCAGGTGTTCACCACGATGACATTCGCGTTTTCCGGTCGTTCCACCAAGGTCCATCCAGCGTGTTTTAATCCGTCCGCCATGACCTCACTGTCCACCTGGTTTCGTGCGCATCCCAGCGTGACTATGTGAATTTTTTTTCCGATTGACAAACCATATAACCCGGTATTGACACGCCTTGAACCACAACATCTAAATAAAACCACTAAAATGCAGCCGTAAATTCTACCACATGCCGAATCAAGATTAAATAAAAATAAAGACGTTAGGTCTTGTTGAGTCTATCTGAGGCAATTAATTATTATCGTGTTAAAATATTGGACGGAGGCCAGAATTCATAGTTTCCAAAAAAAATGATGCTGCAAATTACATAAATTGTTATTTTAATTACAAAACGCAGGCCCAACCATCCTTCTGTTTTTTTATCGATAGTATTCGTTATATTCCTAACCATATGTATCTATTATAAATAATAGACAATAGTAAGCTTTTATGGGTCATTTCTATGATCTGGCATCAAGTTTGCCAAAGTATAGTATGTTTTACCAATATATCAGACTGATTTTTCATTAAACATTGAAAAATATGGGTGGGAATGAATCGGTTTAAATAATAATGAATCTTATTTATCTGGCCATCGACGATCTAGTTAGGGTCGAGTTTAAGGGAACGGATATTCCGATTAAACTTTTTCCCAGTTTTTTATCCTATACCAAGGATCGTGTCCCTGCCGTGGGATTTATCGTTGATACGGAAAATGAAGAAAAGGGTATGGCTGTTTTAAAGGAACTACGGAAAGCCCCTGAAACGGCCGCAAAACCGATATTTTTAACCTGCTCCCTGAGTGCTGTCGCCGATCATTTCAGTGACGGGGTGATGACTACGGCAAAAGATGCATATGAACGAGCCAAAACGATCCATCAATTAATCGATGAACTGGTTCCTGATATTTTCAGTCCAACCGAAAGCGATGTGTATCGCTTACTGGGATTTCTATATTCGCGGCCAGATAGGAGCCTTATCCCGATCAAACACTGGACCTTTGAAAAACTATATGCTTTTCCCTTGGTGCAAACCGTGCTCCTCGATCCGGCGGATGGCACCGACCAGTGGCTCAACAACCTTAAACGCCGCAGGCTTCTGCGCGACGCAGACCTAATTGACCGACTGCGTCATTGCCCCAAATGCGATGGGGTCCATCTAAATTTCATAGATGTGTGTCCAAGCTGCACCGACCTCAACGTCAGCCAGAAACCTTTTTTGCATTGTTTCACCTGCGGTAACGTGGCTCCCGAAGAAAAATTTATGATCCGCGGGGGCCTCAATTGCCCAGGTTGTGCTGCACGGCTCAGGCATATCGGCACCGACTATGATCGACCTCTGGAGAATTATATCTGTAAAGCGTGTGACCATACCTTTATTGAACCGGAGGTCATTGCCCATTGCCAACACTGCGAGGCTAAAAATAAACCGGAGGACCTTGTACCGATACAAGTGCATTCTCTGGAAATTACCGAACGAGGACGCATGGCCGTCAGAAGTGGCAGCCTGATGGATGTTGTCGAGTTGCCGGATATACATAACAGCCTTGATACCGGTCATTTTGAATTCATCGTTGACTGGTCATTGGCCTTATGTCTTCGCTATCCGGAGGAACGTTTCAGCCTCATCGGCATCCGGCTACGAAACATCATCGAGTTGACCGATAAATTAGGGAAATACCGGGTAACAGAACTCATTGACGGATTTATCGGTCGTATTCGAATCGATACCACTGATCTGATAACCCGGACCGGTCAATATAATTTCTGGATTCTGCTTCCTAAGACAGACTCCCCCGGTTGTGACATCGTCTTCAAACGTTTGACCGAGGTAAAAACGCACACCATACAGGAAGAAGATATTACCTTGGAATTTGATGCGGTCACTTTCAGCGCACCCGCTGACATTCAGGCTAATGAACCCGCTAATCTTCTGTTGGCTCGCCTTGAAAGGGAGATGGGGTGAACCATGAATGTCATTTCCCAAATGTGGCATACTCTTCATTTTTTATTGGACAGCTTGTTCAACCAGGGATCAGGACAATTTTTAATGAAATTTTTTCCCTTTGTCGTACTTTTTGAACTCCCCATCTATCTTTTTATACTGCTTGGTATCTTTCGCTATTTTCTGAAAAAAGATCAGAGCGTTCCTGAAAACCACTTATACTATCCCAGAGTTTCCTGTATTGTCACCTGTTACTCGGAAGGCGAGGATGTAATAAAAACCATAATCTCTCTGACGGAACAGCTTTATCCTGGATATATTGAAATCTTACCAATTGTTGATGGCGCTCGCCAAAATAAGAGTACGTATCGAGCAGCTAGAAGTATGGAGGCTTATGTCAATAAAAAATACAACCGCACGCTTAGGGTGATTCCGAAGTGGCAACGTGGTGGACGGGTGTCGTCATTAAACACGGGCTTACAACTTTCCACCGGCGAAATTGTGATGGCCCTTGACGGAGATACTTCCTTTGACAATACCATGGTGACGTATGCCACCAAACATTTCGAAGATCCTGATGTTGTAGGAGTTGCCGGTAGCCTCAGAGTTCGAAATGCCTATACAAACCTTGTCACCCGGCTTCAGGCAATAGAGTACCTTTTATCCATTCACGCCAGTAAAGTAGGACTAAGCGAATTCAATGTGGTAAACAATATATCGGGCGCCTTCGGCATCTTTAGAAAAAGCTACCTAAAAAAAATTGGCGGCTGGGATAGTGGCACCGCCGAAGATCTTGACATTACTTTACGTATTAAAAATTATTTCGGGCGGTATCCGAACCTTAAAATTCTTTTTGAACCCAGGGCCATGGGACACACCGATGCACCGGACACTTTCCGGGGCTTCTACACCCAAAGGCTTCGCTGGGACGGTGATCTTTTCTATCTCTACGTTCGCAAACATTTTTTAAGCTTTAATCCACGAATTCTCGGCTGGAAAAACCTGATTATGCAAGTATGGACGGGCCTCTTTTTCCAACTGGTCATGCCATTTATTATCATGATCTATACCACTTATGTGTTTATCGTCTATCCTGTTGGATTTGTTCTATCCATTTTCATCCTTATTTATCTATTTTATTTATTTATCACGGTTTCATTATATATCGCCTTTATTACTATGATTTCCGAACGTCCCAAAGAGGACTTTAAACTTGCAATATATTTACCGCTTATTCCGTTTTTTACCTTCTCTCTACGAATTTGGAATGGTATTTCAATATTAAAGGAAATATTTGAAAAATCACATCTTGATTCATCCATGGCACCCTGGTGGATCTTGAAAAAAACAAAATTTTAATACTGTTGGGCTAATGGCTTGATCTCTTTTTTCACACGTCAATTTAAGTGGATACTAAAAAAAGTTTAACCATTTAGGTGGAAGAGGCTTTCGTTGGTAAATTATATCGCTATATTTCTTGCGCTAGTAGTCACATGTTGCTCGCCTTGTGTTTCCGCCGTCATTGCCGGTGGGTCAATGACCAACATATTTCAGGAAATCTCTAATCAACCAGATACTGATGTTGAAATATTGAAACAACCGATGGCCACGAAAAATATAGATAATTTCTCCACTCTATTCGTTAAAACCGAAACATTATCTAATTCGCCACCTAAGCCTGGCGAAGATCTCCTTGAGAGGGAAAGAATTTTAAACCTCCTCCGACCGGATGATCCGGCCGATGTAAGCAATTATGAGACTGATCAAGAATCATCCCAGTTAACTCTAACCCTGCAGGATCTCGAAAAAGACTTCCGGGCCGCTCCGGACGTTCTCATCGCTGTATCGGAGTTGGAGGAAAGCCTGAGCCTCTTGGAACAAAAACAGGCCCGAAGCGGACTTAAGATATTTGGGAGAGCGGGCGTTGGTGCCTACCAGGAGCCTGTCACCGATATTATCAATCGCGACTACCAGCGTGCCAGAGTTGGATTAGGTTTACTTTATCCGCTTTTGGGGAGTCTGGAACAAGAGCGCATCGATCTATTAAAAGCCGAAGCACTGACTAGGGAGAAAGAGCAAGAAATCGAGCTCATCAGCCAAAAGAGTCTGGGTACTCTTCGCAATTACTATATCAATTACTGGGGCAGTCAGAGAAAGATTGAATTGAGTTATATTTTTCTCGAAAATGAGCGGGATGTAGAAAAGATTCTGGAACATCGTAAGCGCGCCGGCTATTTATTGGATGCCGATCGACAAGAATTTCTGAGTGCTTTTGCGCTGGTTCGTCGAAATATTGCAAACCTGAAAACAAATCATAACCGCGCTTTCAACATTTTACGCCTGATCACCAAACCCGATCTTATTTCCTTCAGGCCGGTTTCCCCTGAGCTCCAGGAACCATGCCAGAATATAGCCAAGCTGAAGTCAATTGTGATAGACACACATCCTGAAATAAACCTTCTCAGGAAACAAGTTGAGGAGCAACTCAAGCTACAACAGATGATCCGAAATTCGGATATAAAAGCCCAAGTAACTCTGACCGGAGATGCTTCATCTGATTTTCCCTCAATGCAACCAGGGTATGGCCTCGCCATGCACATCAATGTCCAATTACCAGCCAACATCAAAAAAGCAGGAGCGGCACAAAAGAAGGTCACCCAGACAACCTTGAAGAAAGTACAACGAAAATTGGATCTAAAAAGCGCCACCCTTCTACAGGAAGCCGAAGAAGCATTGGATCTTTTTCAGGCTTCTTCAGAAAACGTGCATTTTGCCACCCAGCGTCTCAGAGCAGGGGCGGAAAGCGTTAGGGAAAACTTACTCAGATCGGCGTATCTGGAGGGCGATACCTTAGAAAAATTACAGCAGAGCCGTTACAGCTATTATCAGAGTGCTATGGATTACATCGATGCTGAAATGAATAAGCTGCAGGCACAGGCAAAACTGTTACAATTTTCTTCGGATGGATGTCAATCGAAAACCGCTGGATTGACCATTAACAAAACAAAAAATCAACCAATAGATCCCGTTAGTCCGCTGAATATGGATCGGAGACGAAAGATGAAAAGGCTTTCTTCGGTTCTAGTCGAAAGCCAAAAATTTCCCATCCGGGGGGAATTACCCAATCAGAAGATAAACGAAACGAAGCAATCCTGGCATGGTGGACCTTTGTCAAATGATATTGTCATCTCTAGCCAAAGGACCCTCCCGCCTGCTCAGATATCGGACGTTCCAAAACAGAAACTGGCTATATCAAAAGTGCCCAAATCATTTTCTTCAAATTTTTATACGGTACAGGTGGGATCTTATAGGAACCTTGCTGTAGCTGAAACATTCATGAAAGGGTTTATAAATGAAAACCACAAAGTAGTCATTCGGGCGGCAGATCTATCGGAGAAAGGCCCCATGTATCGAGTCCAGATGGGTAAATTCACCGACAATCAGGATGCAAAAAAATTGGTTAACTATCTGGCCGAAGAATATGGACAAAAAGCTTTTGTTGTAAATCTAAAAAAATGAGCCATGCACCCAAAAATTTCCTTTGAAACGGTTCGCCGTATATTCGCTTCTAAACTTTATGCTAGGGTATTTTTAATTATTTTGGTGGTATCCTACCCAATGACTACCATGGGTACGGAACTACCATGGCCAAACACGACCGGTGCCGGGAAGACTGGAAGTATGACCGTATACGTCTGGAATAGTCAACAGCTTCTGGATGAATTAAAAATCAGTTTTAACTTCTGGAAACGAATTGAAGCTCACGGATTTAATCGACTTTTGCTCTCGTTGGATGGACAACAAATAAAGAACCTATCGTTTGCAGAAAACAAAGCGGATCTATTAAAATTTATTAGCCAAGCGGTTGAGAAAAATATTCGGGTGGAACTTCTTTTGGGTGAACCGCTATGGATCCTGCCGAAATACCGTGGGAATCTTTTACATATTATCCAACAGCTTCAAGATTTTCCTTTCACCGGCTTGCATTTGGACTTGGAGCCCAATCAGCTGGAAGAAACGCGGTATAGCAATAAGTATCTACTGGCACATCTTTTACGAACTTTGCAGTCTGTAAAAAAGGTTAGCCCATGGCCGGTCGGGTTGAGTATCCATCCACGCTACTTCGATCCCCGAAAAAATCAAATTTGTCTGGGATGCGCCCTAAGCAAATTAGAAATAAATGAAGTTATCTTGATGATTTATGTGGCCAATCCGATACGTGTGACCGAATTGTCCCTTCCGATTTTACGCCGCTTTCCGAAGCTTTCTTTTTCCATCGCTCAAAGTGTCGAAAAACTCCTGTCGAAAGAGGAAAGCTATGCGATGAGAGGTCGCAACCAATTTAAAACGCGAATGGGAGCGCTTCAAACTGCCATGATCCCGGTGGCAAACTTTAACACGATTGTCATCCAGTCTTGGGAGGACTTTCTTAGCTTGAAACCATGAAAGTACATTTTAACACAAAACGGCAAAAAGATCCCACAAGGGATCAGGGCATGAAAGTGCCTTACGCACCAGCTAAACGACGGGCATCCAAATGGCGCTGGTACCTTATCCTTTTGATCGTCTCCAGTCCTTTGATTTACTTTTTGTTCAAACTGGTATTTTCCCAGGTGGTGATTTCCGCCCCGGGACTAATTACACTAGAAAAAATATCGATAAACAGCTCAGGCGCCGGGTATGTTGATCAAATTAAGGTCGAAGTGGGAAACACGGTTCCTCAAGGCCACGTGATGGTGAAATTGGGAAGTCCCGAACTAGACGAAAGGAAACATGTGCTCCAGGTGGAACTCAATTACTTGGGCTCCTCTTTACCAACATCAGACTTAGGAACGGAAAGTCTGCTGCGCAACAAGATTGAATTGGCTAAAAAAAATGTTGCCTATCATCAAGAAAAACTGAGAAAGGTGCGTTTTTTGTTTGATCAAGGCGCTGCTACCATTGCTGAATTAAATCAGGCCGAAGCCGCTTATGACCGAGCTCAGTTTACTTTAAATCAAGCGCAGAGTGAATTAAGCGCCCAACTGGAAAAAACCAGAAGAGACCAGTTACAGCCGGAAGTGCAATATTCAAGTCGTCGTCAGCTGATCCTCGCGGAGCTCGAAACCATTAAGGAACAACGTAAGCGGCTTCAACAGCGAGCCCCATTTCTAGGTCGGATTCTGGATATTTTTATTCAGGAGGGAAAAACCCTTTCGCCGGGGTCTCCGATACTGCTTATGGGCAGAATGGACAATCCCTATATTATTGCCTATCTGGATCCCAAATATTCAAAATATGCCCTGAGCGGTTACAAGGCCACTATCAAGTTCCCGGACGGCAAAACGCTGCGGGCACAGGTCAGGGAGAACTCAACCTTAACTAGGCGATTGCCTTCGGATTTGAGTTCTTCCATCGGGGACAGAGATTTGATGATCCTTGTCAAACTCGACTTTCTTTTGCCGTTATCAAAGGCTGAGTCAATTGATGGGCTTCCGGTTACGGTGCGTTTCGACTTTGCCAAGTAAGCCTGTTTTAAAACAGAGCCAACTACCTTCGGCTAAGGCCGAAGTCTTGGGGTCCAAGGATCCAAGGGTTCGAGGGGGCAAGTGAAAAGACCATCCCCGCCTTTCCTTGAATCCTTTAATCCTTGCGGCCGCATCAACAATTAAAATAAAGTTTTCGCCTAAAGGCGAGGGTTTTTCTCCCATTCCCCGAGTGGGACAATTACCTTCTTCGGATTCATGTTTATCGGCACAAGTCTTGTATGCCCCCTATTTGATTGTCCGGCCATGTTACCGTCTTTTTGTCAAAGATTCTCCGCTGGAAATGCCCTGGAGGTATGATCGCTGAGGTGGCCGTCAGATGTCCGCACCACGATCAGGCATTCCACCTGCTTAAGGCGATCGACCAACGCCAAACCTTTCTCAAGCCCCATGACCATGATGCCCGTGGCCAGGCCGTCGGCGAGTGTACAGGTGTCGGCCAGGACGGACACGCTGACGATACCGTTGGTGACGGGATAGCCGTTGCGGGGATCGATCACATGACCGTAAAACCGCCCATTTGATTCAAAATAATTGCGATAATCACCACTGGTGGCCAGGGCCTTGTTGGACAAGGAGACGACCTCATACACCGCATCGAAAGGAGCATTACGTTCAGGGCGATTGATACCCACCCGCCAGGCTTGTCCGTCCAAACGACGGCCGGCCGCATATGTTTCACCACCGATTTCCACCAGGTAATGATTAAACCCCTTTTTTACGAGCAATTGTACTAGCTGGTCCACGGCGTATCCCTTGGCGATGGATGCCAGGTCAAGCGTGACGGCGGCATTTTTTTTACCCAGTTGCCGGCCTGATCTCATTTCGACTAAATCAAAACCAACGACTGGTAAAATAGCATTGATGGCTGTTTCAGAGGGAACCTGATCCACCGTTTTTTTTGATCCGAATCCCCATAGACTGACCAAGGGGGCGACGGTACCGTCCCAAGCGCCTTCAGTCATTCCATAAACCCGTTTCGCCATGCCCATGACCGACCAGAAATCTTCCGATACCTTAAATACACCGCCAACTCGATTCAGATCATTGAAACGGCTGATTTCACTATCGGGAATATAGGTTGACATGCTTTGGTTGATATTTTTCAGCCGGTTCGCGATGCTTTTTTGAAGTTTTTCAGCATCGATTTCGTTTTCGGTGACAACCTTGACCTGGTAAACGGTGCCCATGGTCTGGCCGGTGATTTTAACTTCCCGCTCCATGGCCATCGGGATGATCGGCCACAAGATCCCCATAATGAGGATCATTAAAAGGGGATTGGTAATCAAAAACCACCTTGGGTGAGACGGGGATCGCTTTTTTGTAATGGATTTATCCACAACTATTTAACAGCCTGCAAACGGTAACAGTTGAGTCAACCCTAACAAATTCTCGGCAATTGCTCCCCGGACAGCATGTCCACAAAACGGGTGCCACCGATGCGGGTCTCCATGACAACCTTGCCGGGGTGATCTGACGTGACCTCCCCGATGATACAAGCATTTCTACCCCGTCGATCGTCACGCATGGCGTCAAGGATCATGGGGGCCTCATCGGCGTTCACGAAGGCCAGGAGCTTGCCCTCATTGGCTAGGTAAAGCGGATCAAAGCCGAGCAGTTCGCAAATACCGTTCACCGTTTTTTTTACTGGAATTCGTTCTTCCTTAATACGGATGCCTACTTCGGATGCAAGGGCAATTTCATTGAGGGCCGTGCCGACCCCCCCCCGGGTGGGATCACGTAAGACGTGGATATCTATTCCCGTGTCAATCATTTTTTGAACCATGTGGTTCAACGGAGCTGTGTCGCTTTGCACATCAGTGTCGAAGGCCATCTGTTCACGTTGGGTCATTACCGTTATACCGTGATCGGCAATGGTCCCACTCAATAGCACCTTGTCTCCCGGCCGTGCTCGATGAGGTCCGACATCCACTTTTTCGGGAATGATCCCGATGCCTGAAGTATTAATAAATATGCGATCGACCGCACCTTTGGGGACGACCTTGGTGTCGCCGGTGATGATTTGAACCCCTGCCCTGCGTGCCGCCCGGGCTGTGCTTTTTAGGATTGCCTCCAGTTCATCGAAGGGAACCCCTTCTTCGATAATTAGCGCAAGGCTGAGGTAGAGTGGTTCGGCACCGCACATGGCGACATCGTTAACCGTGCCGTTGACGGCCAGCTCGCCGATATCGCCTCCGGGAAAAAAGATGGGGTCCACCGTAAACGTATCGGTGGAGAAGGCCAGACGTCGGCCGTTTACTTCAAATATCGCCCCGTCATGAAGGGGCGCCAGCAAGGGATTGTCAAACAAGGGCAGCAGCAACTCCTGGGTTAATTGATGAGCCATTTTACCACCGCTGCCATGATCGAGAAGAATTTTTTCGGTTGGCATCGTTATTATCCTAGCGGGACCGGAGGAGTGAGTCTTCATGATACCGGTAATAGGCGGCACAGGTCCCTTCGGTGGAAACCATGCAGGGACCGACCGGATGCATGGGCGTACATTTATTTTTATACAAACGACATGCCGGTGGAATTTTCGTACCCGTTAGAATCTCGCCACAAGCGCATCCTTTCGGGTCTTCGGTTTCGGACGGTTTAATTTTCATTCGCTTTCCGGCATCCATATCTTCAAACGCCTCTCGAAGTTTGAGGCCGCTTGCGGGGATCGAGCCGATCCCCCGCCAGACGGTATCAACCGGTTTGAAAACCTGGGTAATGATCGCCTGGGCTTTGGGATTTCCTCTCATGGTAACCGCCCGGGGATAAGCATTCTCAAGGGCTGACGGTCCCGATTCGATTTGATCTACCAGCATACGAATCGCCTGGAGAATATCAGCCGGCTCAAAACCGCCTGCCACGCAAGGAACGCGGTACTTTTCAAAAAAAAGCCGATAGGCATCCAGGCCGATGACCACAGTAACATGGCCGGGCAGAATAAAACCGTCTATCTTCGTTCCACCGGCTTCCATCAGAGCCGTCAACGCCGGCGGTACGGTTTTATGGGCGGAAAATAAACAAAAATTGGGAATCTTCATTTTCCTGGCAGTCAATACTGAAGCGGCAATAGTGGGAACCGTCGTCTCGAAACCGACCCCGAGAAAGACCACCTCTTTAATCGGGTTTTCCCTGGCGATGGACAAGGCATCCATCACCGAATAGATGACTCGAATATCACGTCCTTCGGCGCGTTCCTTTTCAAGTGACGAAACGGATCCCGGCACCCGTATCAGGTCGCCGAAGGTCGTCACAATTACATTTTCTTTACGGGCTATTTCGATAAATGCATCAATCTCTCCCTGGGCAGTGACACAAACCGGACAGCCGGGACCAGACACCAGAGTGATTGTGTCCGGTAGCAGGTCTCGAATGCCATGACGAAAAATCGACACGGTATGAGTACCGCAAACTTCCATAAGACGGATCGGTTGGCGGCTAATCCGGGTAATTTCATCACTAAGCTGCTGGTTGAGTTCCGGGTCCCGGTAGGCTTCGGTATGATTTTCTATTATCATGGTCGTATCGTGTTATTTTAGTTTGAAATATTTTAGCAACAACTTTTATCGCCCGACATCCTTCAAGCCAGTGCCGCCGCAACCATTGCCTGTCCCAAACAGATACCGCCGTCATTGGCCGGTACAATGCTGTGAGTGTACACCTTAAGATCCTTGGCGTAAAGCGAATCGGTCAGGCCGGTCAGTAAACGCGCATTTTGGAATACCCCGCCGCTCAAAACAATTTGGTTGATTCCACAGTCTTGGCTGATCCGAATCGTCAGCTCGGTAAACATTCTGATCAATGTGGCGTGGAATCGGCCGGCCACTATTTCCACGGATACCCCTGCCGCCAGGCTTTCAACCACGTCACGGATAATCGGTTCAGGACGAATCAGGTAGTAATCGCCGGTTTCTTCCCATTCATACGAATAGGGCGTCTTGGTTTCAGCGGCCATCCCTTCCATCTCCATGGCCGCCTGACCTTCGAACGTCACCCGGTGTCGGATCCCGGAGAGAGCGGCCACACCATCGAAGAGTCGGCCGAGACTAGAGGTTTGGGGGGTATTGAGTCCCCTCGCGATCATCCGGCGGATAATATCGATCTTTTCAGGATCGATTTGTTCCATAAACGGCAGGTTCAAATTCCATAAATTGTCACCGAAAGCGACATCCAGGTAGCTGATAGCCATGCGCCAGGGTTCCCTGATGGCCGCCGTGCTACCAGGCATCGGTACATAGGCCAGTTGGCCCACTCGTTTAAAGGCATCCGGGGTAACGATCAGTATTTCGCCGCCCCAGACATGGCCGTCGGTACCGTATCCGGTGCCGTCAAAGGCCAAGCCGATAACCGGTTCCGACAGGCCATGTTCGGCCATGGCGCTGACGATATGGGCATGGTGATGCTGAACCGTGATTTTGGTTACGCCGGTCATCTTCCGGGCATAATCGGTGTTTAGATAGTCCGGGTGCATATCAAACGCCACAATTTCAGGATGAATATCTAATATCCGGGTGAGGTGATCGATGGTTTTTATAAAAAATCGGTGGGTCTCGACGTTCTCCAAATCACCGATATGCTGACTGACAAACGCCCGATCGGCCTTGGTCAGGCAAACCGTATTTTTTAACTCGGCCCCAAGTGCCAGAATCGGTGGCACTTCATGGTGTAAAAAAACCGGTACCGGCACATAGCCGCGAGCCCGGCGGATCGGGCGGACACCCCCGGCCGCCAGCCGTACCAGAGAATCATCGCTGCGCAGATAGATATCTCGATTGTGAACCAGAAAATAATCGGCGATGTCCGCCAACCGGTCGAAAGCATCATCGTTGGCTATGGCAATGGGTTCGTCGGTTCGGTTACCGCTGGTCATGACCAGCACGATCGGTTCCTGATCGAGAAGCAGATAATGCAAAGGGGTATACGGCAGCATGACGCCGAAGTCGTTACTTCGGGGCGCCACACTCGGCGCAATTTCATTAGGTATCCGTTTATGCAACAACACGATGGGCCGTTGGCGAGACGCCAGCACCGATGCTTCCACGTCGGTGACATAGGCAAATCGACGGATGGTTTTTAGATTGGCGGTCATCAGAGCCAGCGGCTTTTCTTCGCGAACTTTCCGTTGCCGAAGTCTGGACACAGCGCTCTCATTGGTGGCATCCACGGCCAGGTGGAACCCACCCAGCCCCTTGATGGCGACGATATACCCTTCGGTCAATAAATCGATGGCTTTTTGAACCGAATCCCCGTCTTCCAAAGGCCGATGCCGATGATCGAACAAAGTCACTTGGGGCCCGCAAACCGGACAAGCGTTTGGCTGGGCATGAAAACGCCGGTCAGTAGGATCGTCGTATTCGGCTTGACAGGCAGGACACATCTCAAATTCCCGCATGGATGTATTGGGTCGGTCATAGGGGATATCGCAGATGATGGTATAGCGGGGGCCGCAATTGGTACAATTGATAAACGGATATCGATAGCGCCGGTCACCCGGATCGAACATTTCTTGGCGACAATCTTCGCATACCGATGTGTCCGGTGTAATCAGCGCCGATTTTTCAGCGGTGCCGTCGCTTTTGGTAATGGTGAACGCCTCACAATTTTCCGGTGCCTGGTGATAAACATTCACTTTCGCGATATGGGCCAGGGGCGGTGGATGTTTGACAAGGTCATGATGGAAGGCGTCGATGGCTTCCGGCAAGCCCTGGGCGTGGATAATGACACCGGCGGATGTGTTGGCGACGCTCCCCGTAAGGTGATATTTGGTGGCGAGTTGAAATACGTGGGGGCGGAACCCGACGCCCTGAACGATTCCCTGGATCTCAAATCGGCGGGCGATAATGGGTGAGGTCATCCGATAATCAGGTTTTATTATTAAATACCGCGTTTTTTGGGTTGAGCCTGCTCAACCAAGGCGGCTGTTTCGCGAAGGATATCAAGAGACTCACGGGCGGCGATTTCATCGATTTTTTGAATAGCAAAGCCGGCGTGAACGATCACCCAGTCACCCACCTGGGGATCTTCTAAAAGGAGTAAGCTCGCTTCGCGGCGAACGCCGTCCACGTCGATAACCGCCATGTCGTTTTCAATTTTAATAACCCGGGATGGTATCGCCAGACACATGCCTCTTTACTCCTTTTTTCTTTTGATAAGTTACGCCCAGCCGGTCCAGCTCGGCCAGCACCCTGTCGATGACCGCATCGACTTGGTCCCGTACGGCGGGCGTCAATTCAATGCTGCACGTGTCAATATCTTCCGGCTCCACACCAATGATGACAGTATCCGGTACTTTGTCCAAGGCATTACAGAGGGTCAGGGCTTCTAAAAAATCGACCTGGTGCAGAGAATTTTTAGCTCGTATCCGTTCTGGAACCGCATCACCACTCAACCGGTATAAATCCCCCGGTTTGCCTTTATTGTGGATGGCATCCACGACAATCAGGTAATCGGCCTGGGAAATGAACCCCAGCAGGTTAACCCCCAGCACCCCGCCATCCATGAGTTCAACATTATCGGGAAATTCATATCGCCGGTCGATTTCGTGAATCACCTTAACACCGAACCCCTCATCTCTCAACAAGACACAGCCGATGCCCAGAATCATGATATGGGGCTGATTCGCTTGGGATCCCATTTTCCGCTGATAATTCTCCACGGTATTCTTGTCAGGCATCATATTCTTTTTCAGCCGTATCGAAGAAGCTAATGCCTAAGGGGTATCGTTTAAAAAAAATCGGTCCATCCGATACAGGATCGATGGACCGATTATCATTCCGCTACTGTGCGTCGATCAAATTGCGCGAACCTTATATACTTCATTGGAATCAGGATCAATCACATGAACACCGCAGGCAATACAGGGGTCAAAAGAATGAACCGTCCGCAAGATTTCCAGCGGCTGCTTGGGATCGGCCACCGGTGTACCGATCAAGGCTTCTTCCAGAGGTCCCAATTTTCCATTTTTATCCCGTGGCCCCAGGTTCCAGGTGGAGGGCACCACGTACTGGTATTGTTTGATCTTACCGCCTTCGACTTTGATCCAGTGTCCCAACGAGCCCCTGGGCACATCGTTCAACCCGAATCCCATCCCTTTTTCTGGCATCTCCCAGGCCTGATATGTCGCTGTGTTACCATTTTTCACATTGGTGATGAGCGCGTTGATCCAGGTTTCCATCCGTTCGCCGATCACCAGGGTCTCAATGCCACGGGCGGCCGTGCGGCCAAGTGTGGAGAAAAGCGCTGCCGCCGGTACGCCAAGTTGTTTCAGAACCGAGTCTACGACAGTCTTGACCTCTTTTTTTCCATAGCCATAAGCGACCAGTACTCGGGCTAGTGGGCCGACTTCACACGGCTCATCGGTATACCGGGGTGCCTTGAACCAGGTGTATTGGCCTTTATCGGGGTCGTATTTCGGACTTTCCTGAATGGGTTTGGTTTCGCCTTCGTACGGATGTTTGGCGTCGCCGTCTTCATACCAGGCCCGGGTGACATATTCGGTTACTTTTTCCTGCTCGGCCATTTTTATGTTGGCCAGATCCCGTTTGTATATCACACCCCTGGGCATGAAGAGGCTGTCCGGTTCCTGATCGGATTCGGGGAATTCCCCCCAGGCCATGAAATTGGTAGTGCCGCCGATGGCACCCCATTCCTTGTAAAAAGAGGCCACGGCCAATAGATCCGGGACGTAGACATCACGAATAAAAGCTTGGGTTTCCTTCCACAGATACATAAATTCCGCGATCCGGTCGGGCTTTAAGTCCTTCACACAGGTGACCCCACCAACGGCCAGGGATTGCAAATGGGGATTTTTCGCCCCGAAAATGGCATGCATCCGAGCCGCGCGTGCTTGGAGTTTTAACGCTTCCAGGTAATGGGCCGCCGCCATCAAATTCGCCTCCGGTGGCAACTGATATGCTGAATGACCCCAGTAGGCGTTGCTAAATGGTCCCAGTTGACCACTGTCCACAAAGGTCTTCAATCGCTGTTGAACCTTTTTGTAATAGGCCGTGCCGCCTACCTGGGCATTACTGACATTGTCGGCTAAAGCGGCCGTCTTGGCCGGATCAGCTTTCGTGACGGCGCTGACAATATCTACCCAGTCGAGCGCATGTAAATGATAGAAATGAACGATATGGTCATGCTGAAACTGCGCTCCCATTAACAAATTTCTTAAAATCCGAGCATTTTCGGGAATTTTTACCCCAACGGCCATTTCGACTGCCCTCGCCGAGGACAGATAATGGGTGTACGTTCAGACGCCGCAGGAGCGCTGAACGAACAACGGGGCATCCCGGGGATCCCTTCCCTGAAGAATAAGTTCAATACCGCGAAACATCTGGGCCGAGCTCCAAGCGTTGACGACCTTTCCACCCGCCACTTCAACCTCGACGCGCATATGCCCTTCTATCCTGGTAATCGGATCAATGGTGATTCGTTCCCCCATGTTAACTCCTCTCTTTTATAATAAATATTCGATCAGTGTTAATCATCAATCGGCTTATAGCTCCTCGAAAAACGGTGTCATCTTATCCCAGAAATTCGGTTGACTGCAGCCAATGCAGGGATGGCCAGCCTCGACGGGCCAGCTGGTTCCGTTATTAAATTTGGCCACCGGGCAATTGTTATACGTTTCCGGCCCGCGGCACCCCTTTTTGTATAAGCAATATCCCATGGCCGCCTCTTCGGAGCCGAATACCTCGACAAACTCGTCGTTTTCGAAATGGGACCTGCGGGGACATTGATCGTGGATGGTTTTTCCATAGGCAAACAACGGGCGTCCCAGATCATCCAAGTCGGGTAATTTCCCCAGGAGAAGATAGTTCACCACAGTACCAACGAAATTGACCGGATTGGGTGGACATCCCGGAAGATTCAAGGTTTTCATGCCGAGGGCGTCACCCACGCTTTTAAACCCACCGGGATTCGGTGCGGCGGCTTGAATCCCACCAAAGGAGGAACAGCTGCCGATACAGATCACCGCCGCCGCTTTGGGGCAGACTTCCTTGGCAATTTCAAGGAAGGTTCGGTCTCCGATTTTACCGTAACCACCATCAAATTTGGTGCCGATGGCGCCCTCCACGACACAAATGAACTTGCCGTCGTATTTTTTTATCGACTGTTGAAGCTGGTCTTCCGCCTGCTGGCCGGCTGCGGCCATAATGGTCTCATGGTACTCTACCGAGAGGAGTTCCAGGACTAGGTCGTCCACATATGGGTATTGAGACCGAAGCAGTGCTTCAGAGCACCCGGTACACTCGGCAAAATGGAGCCAGATCACCGGCGGCCGCTGGGCCGGGGCGGCGATGACTTCAGCTACTTTAGGGACATAGGCGGCCGACAGTCCCATGGTCGCGGTCAGCGCCGTGCAGTACTTCATGAAATCCCTTCGGGAAACACCCCGTCGGGCCAGTTTCTCGGCAAACGCTTTTTCCCGTTCCATTAGCACCTCCTCAGTAATAATTGTTGGTAAGCTTCAAAAAACAAACCTCCCCCTCTAAACGAATAACAATGAATTTCGTTCAATTATCAAAGTCTGCTGTAAAAATAAAGGGGGAATAAATATGGATAAAATATGGATAAAATATCCATATTATTTGGAAGCGTGGAGATAGGTTCTTAGATTTATTTTGCGCTTCTTGATCTTTAATTTCTCACGGATGTGATTCCGATGGGTGTCAATGGTACTTCGCGCTAATCCCAACAGGTGGGCAATTTCCTTAGTCGTTTTTCCCTGCTTTACCAGGTCAGCGACACGAATTTCCATGGGTGTCAAACGATCAAACCCGGTGGATAACGAGCGGGCAAATGGTGACACGATCTGGCGCAAATCGGCTTCAAGCACATTCAATATCGCCTGTTGAGTCGGAGAAAGAGAAACATCTTTCATTCTCTCCAGGTGGGGCAGGATCAGCGCCTCCATGCTTGACAGGACATTTTCGGCCAAATCGGCCTTACCTTTATCATGCTGCTCTAACAACACCTTCAAGGCGATATTTGACTCTTCCAGCTTTTTGGCTTTCCGTTTCAGCTCATCATGAGTTATCTGCAATACCTTCTGAGCCTTAAGGCAGGTGGAAATGTCCCGGATGAAACCTCGAACGCCGATCGGCTTCTGGTTTTGGAAGACGGGTGTGCAGAGTAACAGGGCCGGAAATGTGCTGCCGTCCTTACGAATGGCCATATAGTCATTGCATTCGGTTTCATTACCCCTTGTGATACGAATGAAGTTTTCCCTGACCCTTGGTTGGTTTTCCTGGAAAATTAAATCGTAGACTTTCAATCGCCGGATGTTATCGTGGCTCGTGTAACCAAATTGATGCATGCCGTTCCGGTTTAGGTAGATAATCTTGGCATTTCGATCAGCCTCGTAAACAGCCTCAGGAAGCAATTCGGCCAGTTCCCGAAAATGACCCTGGTTTTGGATAAGTTTCGCTTCGGTCAGCTGTCCCCGCGCAACCATCTCTTCCAGCGCTTTTATTCGCCGAGCCAGGTCTTCGTATGTCGCTTCTTTAGGGGTGCTTGAATTGCTCACACCAATTTTTTTCCAATCCCTTTAAAATCTCTATCTATTCTATGCTATTATTTCTTTTGTGGCATATTATACGACTTTATTAAAAAATATGCACGATATGCCAATAAGTCCACTCTCATTATTATCTTGTTAAAAATCCAATGATTCTCCGCCCGCATAGCGGTAGGCCCCAGAAAGCCCCCTCAAAGAGGGCTGACCACCGCAGGGGTTTTGATCTTCCCCTTTGTGACATGCCGAGTATCGCAGAAGCGGACGAAAAGTCGCTGTGGCTGTCTGAGCGCTAGCGCGTTCCACAGCGACCGCCCGATTCGAGAAGCACCAGGCAACCCGAAGGGCCGTATCGCCGGGGCGATTTCTTTTGGTTCGTTTCCTTTTTCGTAAAAGAAAATGAACCTATACACTTAATCATGCCGGGCAGCTTCATCAGAGCGGAAAGGTCTAGTTAGTGCCCTCCACTAATTGTATTTTTTATAGATGGGCTCTTGGTGACGTTTCCAATTCAGAAATGAGGATTTTTGCCATCCGTCAAGGATATCAAGGGATTGGGCGGAGGCGCTCCGTGAAACAAAGCACAAGCGATCTCGTCGATTGACGCCGAGATTGGGCAAAAAAACCATTTATGGATGGAAACTAGTTAAATGGCTATTTTTTCTCTCACTGGATCGGTTCAACCTGTCCGGGTCCTCCCCCAGAGGCAGCGGGTTTAGGTCGATACTAATATTTATTCCGTTGGCACTTTATTAGGTTTATCCGACCCGAGTGCAAAATCGGTTTTTAGAATAAAACCAAGAGAGATAAGAATAAGTCCAAAGGCCACCATAAAAACAATACGGTAAGAAGTCCCACCCAGTCCCTGGAACCGGTCTAAATACTTTCCGCACAATAGCGGCAACGCCGCCGAAAGCGGTAGCGTGATGATTGGGGCAACCGCAAAATAACGGGTAGAATCAAATAATCCCGATAGCTTTTTCACCGCCGGAGCATAGACCAGCATACGGGTACCTCGGCCAATTCCAAGCAAAAAACTGGCCAGTAAAAAACTCCAGGTCGTCCCAAAAACAATCAATAGCAGAGTGGCGCTGAGAGAAGCTGTTTTCGCAAAAACATACTTTCCCTTTAGAGAAAACAACTTTAGCGGCCCCAGCAAAATATTGGTACATATCGCGCCCACATAGATACAGCCGACAAATGCGCCGGCGGCAAGAGCTGGCGCGACTCCACTGTATGTGGTGGCGTAATTGGCATAAAATGAGATAATGGTGATAATGACATACAGATCGGCATCTCCGGCTAAAAATTTAAGAAAGTTTCTATTCTGCCGAACATGCTCAATGGATTCGCGAACGTATTGAAAAAACGACAACCCTTTATCAGCAGGAACAGCCTGGACTTGAGGCAACTCTTTGGTCAGAAAGAAAAACAGAGAACCCAAAGAGAAAACAATTCCAATCGCCACAAAAATCCCGGCGGAATGCTGCACTGAAAATGCATACCGATCCACAAAATGAACTATGTAAATACTACCGGCCAATTTGGCGATATTTTGAGCAATTAGCATAAATGCCAGGCCGGAGATCGACCGATCCGCGGAGAGAATCTTGAGAAGATAATTCCACCAGACCGGCAGGGTCATGCCGATCAGTATGGAAAAAGTGGCATAACAACAAAAGAATATGACCAAAAAATAAGTGGACTGACCGAAAATAAAAAGGCTAATGCCGATCAAAAGCAGCATGACCCCGGAGATCACGTGCAAGACGATGACCGCATTTCGTTTCAATGCCATGTTTTCCGTCATGTAGCTGGCAAGCAGGGCAAAAACAGACAAACCGATAAAGAAAAAAAATGGGATCAAGCCGATCGCAAGGTTGGAGGCACCCATGTTTTTTAGGAAAAGCTGCAGAAAAGTCGACTCAATCACAACCGGGAGCCCCAATCCCCAGGAGAATTCAACCGCGGAAATTCCAAAGACGTTGCGATAATAGTAACGATCAAGATCCGACTTAGCGCTCATCTTAGTCCAATTTTATCTGCCACTAAATCGTCCCTATTTTACCGTTTTCAAGGAGGCATCCGTCCGACGGAGCCAGACAACGGCAAAAATTGATAAAAGCAGCAACATCAAAATAAAATACCACGGAAAGTAGCCGATGGACTGGCGAAACACGAGGCTCTCCAAGCCATCGGCCGTTAACCCCGGCCGACCATCAGCACTTGCTTTTAAACCCCTCAACAATAGTGAATAAATCAGACCGATGCCACCGTAGGCCAGATTAAACGACAACCCTTTGAAACTCAGAATTGTGGCACGCTGTTGAGATGGGGTTATGCGGTTTAAGTAGTGACTGACGAAAAAATGGGTCATCATTATGATCGCAGACAGCATCATGGCGGGAACGACCCCGAAGTAGGGAAAAAAGAAAGTCATCCCCATCAACCCAAAAAACGTGAAAAAAGAGAGAATCGTCAGGTTTTTCGCCGGCGTTTGACTCTGGGTAAGGTATAAAGCCAATCGGGGGATCACCAGGCCGACAATCGCCATGGCCGATCCGATCAGTCCAAAAGACGCTTCGGGAAGCTGGATTTCCCGGTAGTACTGGCTGTTTAAGGTTAACAGCATTCTGATCACATGGTCGAACAGAAAACCAAATGCAATAATTACCAGGGCGAAAGGGGTGTTCAGGATCCACTTGCCGGCCTGAAAGGTTAACTTAAATGCTTCGCCGACCGATGAGCCGCATCCGGATAGATCCAGGCATTCCTCCGGACGGTTGTTGCTTTCTTGCATGCGAAGGTTTGTGACCAGGGTGAGGACGGCCATACCCAATGTTAAGTAGATGGGAAATCGTAACGTGGCCGTCTGGGTTAGTATCACTTCAAAGCCCATCCAATTCGCTAATTTCTGCATAAGGGCCGGATCATATACCGCCGCCCCTAAAGTCATGGCACCGATATAAGCTATGGATTGGAAGCGCATCTGTTTTTCGAGAACAAGGCTCCAATCTTTGATATCTCCCTCTTTTTTTAAGGCATCGTACGCCAGAGCCTCATCGGCACCGCTGGCGGCGGCTTCCGCAGTGCCGCTGAGGACCCGGTTGATTAACAATACTGTAAATAAAAGCTTTGAATAGCCCACCGGTACGACGCACAGTAGCCCCATCTCGATCACCATGAGAATACCGGCTATAATCAGCAGATTTTTACGCCCGATGACGTCGGCCAAAGCGCCCGATGGAACTTCCAATAGAACAATCGTGGCTGCCCAAACCACGTTAAGTAACGCAAACTGTTCCAGGGTCAATCCAAAATCGATAAACAGGATCGTAAAAATCGGGTAGTAAAAGCGGGCATTGAAAAAGATACGGAAAAAAATGAAACAGCGAATATTGTTGATGGCAAAGGGTGATCGGTTTGATGGTTCTTTTATTTGTCCCATGGGGCATCAACTGTCTTCAATTGAGAGAAGGGTTCGCATCGCTGGTTCCCGTTTAAACCGAAATCACCATTAAATCTTAGCCGTCAGATAATAGAGTTGATCCTGTCTTTGCAGGAGGATCACCAGTGACGATTTATGCCGATATCTCGCCACGGCCTTGTAATAGTCCTTCAGATCGTTGATGGTGATTTCATCGATTTGGCGGATCACATCCCCGGGACGCACACCGATCCGGGTCAGATAGGCCTGTCGATCCATTTCTAGGATAACGACCCCTTTTTCGGTTTGAAGGCCATACCGGCGCTGATTATTCGGGGTGATATCCCCAACGGTGACACCGAAATTTTTCTGGGCCAGGCGTTCTGCCAGTTTTTCGGGAAACTGGGCGGTTTTAACTTCGATCTTTATTTGTTTTGAATCCCGCCAGAGGGTTAAGGATAGGGTATGGCCTGTCCGGGTTTCTTTTAAAATCGCCTGGTAGTCGGCCCTGGATGCGATGGGACGATAACCGATGGAGAGGATAATGTCGCCGTTTCGGACACCTGCTTTCCGGGCCGGGCTGGGGGAGAGTACTTCTTTGACCAGCATGCCCCCGTTTTTGCGCCGTAGACGGTCCGGAATTTTCAAATACCGCGCCAAATCGTCGTCAAGGGGCTGAATGATGAGGCCGATCCAGGATTGGATGACCTCGCCGTATTGGATCAGGTCAGAGATGATTTTTTTTGCCCGGTCAATCGGAATGGCGAACCCGATGCCCTGGGCCTTGGCATAGACCGCCGTGTTGATACCGATCAGGTCCCCATTGATGTTTAAAAGCGGTCCACCACTGTTTCCCGGATTAATGGATGCATCAGTTTGGATGAAATCCCGATAGACGCGATCATCGGTCCGGACACTACGGTTCATGGCGCTAATCACACCCGTGGTAACCGTATGGGAGAAGCCGAAAGGATTGCCGATGGCAATGACGGTTTCGCCGATCATGAGATCTTTATTGCTACCCATCTCCACCGACGGTAGAGGATCATCTGATTCGATCCGCAGTACTGCCAGGTCGGCATCAGGATCCGCCCCCACGATTTGGGCCCTAAATTCCCTTTCGTCTTTTAAGACCACGTCGATGGTTCCTGTTTTTTCAACAACGTGAGCATTGGTTAGGATATATCCCCGGTGGCCGTCGATAATCACCCCCGAGCCAAGACTGGCGCGCTGATAATGACGTTCAACATCCGGATCGAAAAAATCCTTGAAAAACGAATCGAAAAACGGATGCCCGCTAAATCCTGAAAACGGGTTGGTGCGCTGTCTCACCTCTTGCCGCGAGCTGATATTGACCACCGCCGGCCCAATTTTTCGAACTGCCTTGACCACCGGGCTTTCCCTGGAAATGTTCTCGGCGCGCACATCAGCAACAACAAACAAAAAAGTAAACAAGATAAAAACCAAGCCGGCGACCCGTCCTGGTAAGGCCCTATTGGGGTTATGAATCATCAACTTCATTTGCTATTCCCCGTTCTCCCAGATTCCCATAGCGATGATAGGCATCACAAATACTCTGATTGATAAAATAATGAATCAGCTCGATTGAACCGTCCATCAATACCGGCGACCGAGCGATATAGAACCCCACCTTAGCGGCCGCGTTGAAAACAGCGGTCGGTACCCGCTCCGGGGCCGCGTAACGAATCCGCTGTACGCGGGGCATGGTAGCGATCAATTCTTTGTCGCTTTGCCGAACGATCCCCGTTTCTCGCAGCAGTTCCTTTCCCTTACGACCCGATAGAAATGCCGTCACCCGGTTGTCCAAATTGGGCGGCACGCTAATTATCGGCCGGGACCGGGCAATGATCACCGCCGCAATACGAGCCAGGGTATCAAAAAGGGAGTCATCTGTGTGAACCCGGACCACTATTTCACTGAAGGGTAGATAACGAAGAATATTATCCTGCCCGCGCAGATGGAAGTAGTCCTTTTCGCAGAAAAATGTCTGTTCGGCATGGTAAAGATAACTCTTAATCGCCCGAACGGTTTTGTTCAGATCATATGCAATCTCGGGATATCGCCCCCAGACGATCTGTCCCTGCCATTTCTGGGCGAGGCGCAACAGCCGGGTCTCTTTTTTGATGGCGCCCACCGGTGGCAAACCGGTTTCCGTAAAATTCATGAATTGAGTCACATAGTGAGGCCCACCGGCTTTGATTCCGGGACCCAGAGCTGATTTTCCCATCCCGCCGAAGGGTTGCCGCAGGACGATGGCACCGGTGGTCCCCCGGTTAATGTATAAGTTCCCTGCCTTGATTCGGGCTTTCCACTCATCCTGTTCACGGCGATCAAGACTTTCCAGCCCGGAAGTCAATCCATAGCCGGTTTGATTGGCATAATCGGTGGCCTGGCTGAGATTGTCGGCTCGCATGACTCCCAGTAGGGGCCCGAAAAATTCGGTCAGGTGAGTCGTGGTTCCCGGTTGGACGTTCCATTTGATTCCCGGCGTCCAGAGTTGCGGGTTACCATCTACTTTTTCCGGCTTCAGGGCCCAGGATTCATCGGGCTCCAGCTGGGTCAGAGCCTTTTTGAGATCATCTCCAATAGGCCGAATCATTGGGCCCATCTGGTTGTGAAAATCCCAGGCCGAACCCACGGCGAGGCTTTGGGCGGCATCAATGAGCTGTTTCTTAAAATGGGGGTCATCAAACACCTCCTTTTCAAGGATCAGCAATGATGTGGCCGAGCACTTCTGCCCGCAATGGCCGAAAGCCGAATAAAGCACGTTCTTGATGGCCTGGCCCCGGTCGGACATGGCGGTCACGATGGTTGCATTCTTTCCGCCGGTTTCCGCTGCAAGAAAAACGTCCGGTTTTTCGGCCAGCATGGCCAAACCGGTGGCAGTGCCACCGGTTAAAATGACAAAGTCGATATCCGGATGAGATATCAAATCTTTCCCGAGACGGTTTCCGGTACAAGGAAGCAATTGAAGCGTGTTTCGGGAAACGCCGGCTTCCCAGAAGCATCGACACAATTCCCAGGCCACCAGAACCGCATCCGAAGACGGCTTAAAAATCACTGTATTACCGGCGGCCAACGCGGCAACGATACCTCCACAGGGGATGGCGATGGGAAAATTCCACGGAGGGACGACAACGCCGACGCCTTTTCCCCGCGCATTGATATGATCGATATCGGTAAAAGCCCTGGCCGAGAAAGGGTAATATTCGGCAAAATCGACGGCTTCGGAAACCTCACCGTCCGCTTCGGTAAAAATCTTGCCGGTATTGGCGGCGGCCACCCCGATCAGGTCGCCCCGGGCCCGGCGTAAATTCCTGGCAACCTGGGATAGAATACGGTAGCGGTCATGGGAGCAGGTTTCCCGCCAACTATCCGGGTCTGCCTTGGCCGTGACCACCGCCTCCATTAGATCTTTGTCTTCAGCCAGGGCAAAACGGGCCACGCAGACCTGGTCATGGTATTGGGAAGGATCCATGGTGGACCGAATTTTCCGATCCCTGTAAATTTCCCGACCGGCCACCACCAGAGGAATTTGGATGGGCGGATCATCGGGACTTTTTTGCCACTTCTCCCGGATCGCCCGGGCCCACTCGCGATTGGGTGCCAACGTCCAATCCGTATCGGGCTCGTTTTCAAATTCGTTTTCATAATAGGTCCCCATTTTTACCGGAAACGTTTCCCGACAGCGATCCTGGTTACGGTGGGGCTTCTTACCGACCGTTTCCATCCGGTCAACCGAAGCGATGAACCGGTCTTTTAAAAACACCCAGGCGGTGGAGTCGGTTTTTAAATTCGGCGCGTGGCGTAAAAAGTTCTCTTCAGCGGTATTTTCATCCAGTCGTCTGATCAGGTAGGCGATGGCATTGATGAACTCCTCTTTGGAAGCCACCGGGGCGTAAAGCAACACGTCCCCGGCCATTTCGGATAAAGCCCTTCTGACGTGATCGGCCATTCCCTCGAGCATCTCAAAATAGAAATGATCGGAAAGATCATATTTTTTCCCCAATTCAAAGGCATAGGCCAGTTCGAAAAGGTTGTGAGAAGCGATTCCCAGATTGGCTGCCCGGATGTTTTCGGGATCCATCCCGAAATGGACCATGCGCTTGAAGTTGGCATCCACATCGAGCTTGTTATCGTAGGGTGACAGGGGCCAGTTGTGCAGGGCGGACTCGACCTGCTCCATTTCCATGTTGGCCCCCTTGACGATACGTATTTTAATGGGGCTGCCGCCTGCGACGACCCTTTTTTTAGCCCAGTCGGTGAGGATATGCTGAATATCAAAGGAATCGGGCAGATAGGCCTGCAGGACAATCCCGGCCGAGTGGGAGATAAATTCGGGCTGGGAGAGGGTTTTGATAAAGGCTGCGGTGGTAATATCTATATCCCGGTATTCTTCCATATCGAGATTGACAAATTTGGGCACCCGTGTGCGATCCAGACGAATAAAATCATGCCGGGCGGCCTGGCGGTACAACTGGGAAAGCCGACCCACCAGAACGTCGACCGTATGGTCAAAAGCCAACGAATGAATCTGGGAATAAATGGTGGATATTTTAACCGAAATATACTCGATTTGGGGGTCTTCAAGATCTTTGAGATACGTTTTCAAACGATGGTTGGCCTCGCCCTCCCCCAGGACCGCTTCTCCCAGGTGATTGATGTTCATCCGCACACCTTGTTTTTTCCTTTTTTTCAAATGGGCGTGGAGGGCAGACGTTTCTCCAGAGATGATGGCCCGGCTGCTATTGTGACGCATTTTATCTATCATTTTGGATACGCTGAACTCGGGAAAGTGGCGGCCGAATCCGAGAAACATCTGCACCAGCAATTTATCGACTTTTGAGAAAAAGTCCGGCATCCCGTATCTCTTGAGCAGGTTATTGATTTGATCGGCCACCCGTTTCGAATCATGGGAGCGAAAGCTCTGGTCGATCATCTTGGTCAGCACAACCTTATCCATGGGATGCGATAATAGCCGCATCATCTGTTCCTGAATTCCCTTTTCCTCGTGGGTCAACAGTTCGTTGGCCCGATCCTGCCAGATCTTGGCCCGATTGATGGCTTTTTCAACTAGATCATCGATCGTTTGAGTATTCATACGAAAAAACTCCTCACCTGATCCTCCGGTGCCGTCCTTGTGATTTTATTAAGCCTTGCCAGTCCATAGCATTTTTTAAGAAAAAACGGTACCCGGTGCGATTGTGGCCATATCCCGCCAAACCGTCATTCCGGCTGGACGCCTGAATCCAGAAGATCCGGCATGACGACCGATGGTGCAGAAGTCATTCGGAGCATATTTATGACAACTACTATACTCATGATAAAGGAGTGATCCAAAAAAATTATAGCGCACCTGAATCTTTAGGAGCGAAGGTCTCAGGTTGAAAAAAAACAAACCAGGCGTCTATTCATCCGGGGTCATTTTCTGGAGTTCAGCGATGTGATAGGCGGGATAAACGGCGGTGGGACAAACACGGCTACATTTCAGTGCGCGATCGCAAAGACCGGCGCCGCGATCTTTTTTGGACCGTTTCAGCAATCGATTTCTATTTGAGGGCATTTTGTCCATTTCCCGATGCAAAGCCGTCAGGGCGGCCGGACCCATAAATTCAGGATTGCGATTGGATACCGGACAGGCGGAGACGCAGCTTCCGCATTCGATGCAATCTTCAAATCGTGACAAAAAGCGATTCTCGGTATCGGGACCGCGGTCCCGTTCCCTATTTTGAGACGGGCGCAAATAAGTCCAGTCCTCATCGATATCTTTGAAGAATGGATTCATATTTACCACCAGGTCACCGCTCCTCGGAAAACCGCTTAAAGGCGCCATTGTCACCGTTTCGGTGCCCAGCGCCCAGACATTGGTCGTGCAGGCCAGACGTTCAAAATCGTTGATGAGGCAGGCACAAGTACCGCAGGAGCTGTGGTGGCAGGAATGACGGTACATCAGCGTCGGTTCCCGGGTGAAACGAATTTTTTCAAGTGCGTCCAGGACGCTCATGGATTCGCTCACCGCCAATGAATAAGTATAAAACCGGGGTGGATCGATCAGGCCTTTTTTGTATCGTGATATGTGAAAAGTGATTTTTTTCGTTATCATGTGCAATCGTCTCGTAACTGCATAGAACTTTTGCCGGTTGTAAAATTTCTTCCGGATTACAGGCGGCCCTTATACCACCGCCGATAAGGGATCAGCCTTGTGTCCCGGGTTTGGCACGGAATCGTGCGGCCAGTTTTTTTGCAAATAAGATCGCCGGTCTTTTCCGCCATAGCGCGCATGGTGGTGGCCTTGCCGCCAATTACAGAGATAAATCCTTCGATGTCGTCAATGTCGGCATGATCCAGGCAGTCAAAGGTCCGGCTAATTTTGGTGGGATCCTCGCCCGGATCCCGGACAATCAGCGGCCGTGATGCGCACCAGGCAGCATGAACAGGAAATCGGGTCAGGGATGGTATCATTTCGGCACAGGTGGCTCTGATGCGTTCGATGTGATCATGGGGCAGATCGACACGATCGGGATCTTCGGCCAGCCAGGTCGACGTTCCCAATATGGACAGCCCCCGCTGGGGCACAACAATATCACCATCATCGGCGGGATGGAGGCGGTTGATCACCATGTCGGTCAGCCGTTTTTGGACACTCACCATTACCCCCGGTGCCGGGCACACCGGTAGCGGGATATCCAGCATCGCGGCGATTTTACCGGCCCATGGCCCGGCCGCATTGACGACGATATCACCGGTATAAAAGGCGGATTGGTGCGTCTGGTGGTTCATTATCATCACCCCAATAACCCTCTTTCCTTCTCGATGAATCGCCGTCACTTCCGCAAAAGGATGAATCCTGGCCCCGTTTTCCCGGGCAGTGGCAAAAAAATGCAAGGGCAACCGCCAGGCATCCATGGTGGCATCCGGAATCTGTATGGCGGCTTTCAGATCTGAATTTAAATTCGGTTCTAGCGCCAATGCCTGCCGGGGCGACAACTGTTTGACTGGAATATCGATCTCACGGCAGCCTTCAAGGAACCCTTCCATATGGGACATGTCCTGATCGTCCAAAGCGATGAATAGCCCATCGTTTTGCTCCAGCCCTTCAGGAACGATATGTTTCAATATCCAGTTTTCCTCCCAGCACTCCCGGGCCGTTTCCAGATCGTGCAAAACGTAGCGACCACCACTGTGGAGCAAACCGTGGTGCCGGCCAGTGGTGCCTGACAACAGCTCCCCTTTTTCGAACAAAGCGACTTCGAATCCGCGCAGCGTCAAATCGTGGGACAGGGCGCTGCCGATGGCGCCGCCACCGATGATGATAATCGGTTTCATCCGTGGTCTCATCAGAAATTATTATTCCAGCCAGTCAAAGGTGCGCGTCACCGCTTTTTTCCATCCATCGATCCCCCTTTTTCGATCCGCCGGTCGCATTTGCGGCTGCCAGGTTTTATCCTCAGCCCAATTCTGCTTAAGTGCCTCACGATTCGCCCAGTAGCCCACCGCCAGACCCGCTGCATACGCTGCCCCCAGGGCAGTCGTTTCGGCAACCCGGGGGCGAATCACCGGTACATCTAAAATGTCGGCCTGAAACTGCATCAACAAATCATTGACCACCATGCCGCCATCCACTTTCAGCTTATTCAGAATAATCTCCGCGTCTTTATTCATTGCTTCAACAATATCCAGGGTCTGATACGCACAGGCTTCAAGGACGGCGCGGGCGATATGCCCCTTATGAACAAAACGAGTCAGGCCGGCGATGATACCCCGGGCATCGGCGCGCCAATAGGGAGCGAACAAACCGGAAAAAGCCGGGACAATATATGCGCCTCCATTATCTTCAACCGACCGGGCCAGATCTTCGATTTCCGGGGTGGTAGCGATCAGACCCAGGTTATCTCGCAGCCATTGGACCAGGGCCCCAGCGATGGCAATGGATCCTTCCAGACAATACACCGGCTTTTCCCCACGGATCTGGTAGCCCACCGTGGTCAGCAGACCATGACGGGAGGGTACCGGTGTAAGCCCGGTGTTTAGCAGCAGAAAGCAACCGGTTCCATACGTATTTTTGGCTTCCCCGATATCGAAACATGCCTGACCCACCAGAGCCGCCTGTTGATCTCCCAGCGCGCCGCAAACCGGAATTGCCGATCCCAGCGGACTGTTTTTTGATGTAAATCCCCAGGGCTCGGTATCCACCGATGGCACGATACGCGGCAGCATTTGTCGGGGGATATCCAGAGCACTTAGGATTTCCTCATCCCAATCAAGCGATTTCAAATTCATCAACAGGGTTCGACTGGCGTTGGACACATCGGTCACATGGGCACCACCGTCCGGTCCGCCGGTAAGCCACCAGATAATCCAGCTTTCAATAGTCCCGAAAAGGGCATCATTTTTCTGGGCGGCAGATTTAGCCTCGGGGACATGCTCCAGAATCCACCTGATTTTCGGTCCGGAAAAGTAGGTGCTGATCGGCAACCCGGTTTTTTCCCGAAACCGGTCCTGTCCGGCTTCTCCTGCCAATCGGTGACAGATATCAGCGGTGCGGGTGCATTGCCAGACGATGGCGTTGTAAAAAGGGCGGCCATTGCTTTTATCCCACACCACCGTTGTTTCCCGTTGGTTTGTGATCCCGATCGCCGCCAGCGCCTTTCCTGGTATACCGACCTTTTCCAAAGATCCCGCGATGACTTTGAGGGCGTTTTGCCAGATCTCCATGGGATCATGCTCCACCCACCCGGGTTGGGGGAATATCTGTTCATGCTCCATCTGATCTAGGCCGATAATCCGACCCTGACGGTCGAAGATGATAAACCGATTGCTCGTTGTTCCAAGATCGAGCGCTCCGATGTAGGTATTCATTTTGCTCCTCCTTTTTGAGCGCTATATTTTAAAGGGCTTAAGCACTTAATCGAACCCATGCCTTGACGGCCGCATAGGCAGTGGTAATTGCCAGACCGGCCCCGCATTTTTGACGTATCCAATCCTGATTGGCCAGGATCGATCCAGCTGCGAAAAGGTTCGGAATTGCGGGTTTGCCGTTGTTCCCCAAGGGCCGTAAATTGTCATCAGTCACAAGCCCAAAACGATTTATCGGGTGCCCCTTCGGATCTAAAAAGGATTTCCGGTGCCAACCAGATCGATTCCCCGGTTGATGAACCGGCAATCCGAATATAGCTTCGCGTACCTGTTTGCGATCGGCAGCAAGCCCTCCACCGATAAACCGACCACTGGCCAGAATCGCCCCTTTGGAAAAAATGGTCAACACGGGTTGCTCCCAGCCGACGTCAAATCGAAAAACATGTGAATCCCGGTAGTCGACGGATAAGATTTTATGTTGATAATGAGTGCGTACTCCCTGGAGGGGTAGGTTTTGTTCGAATATATTCTTAAGGCGTACCCCACTGATGGCCGGCGGCATCGTCGGAATCTCAAACAACAAACGCTCCAGACGTCGTTGCAAGTCGTTGAAGACCATCATCGGTCGGTATAGCCCTAAAACAGCAGGCAGCCCGACATAATCGACCCCATCCAGATATGGTAATATGGCTTCGGTCAATTGAGCCCGGCAATCGGGTCGCTCAATGGAAAAGGCCACCTGCTCCGGAAGCAGTTCGCCGGTGGCATCCGGAAATGAAATCCGTTTGGTGATAAGCTTCGGCCAGGTCTTTTTCAGCGTCTCGACGATTTGTCTCCCACTAAATCCCTTGAGTCCATGAAAATCGGCTATCAAACAGGAACCCTTTTCCGCAATCGCGCGGACCCCGTTTTTGACCGAGACGGGTACCGCGTAGGTCGTTTTGATGGTGCCCGCCGGTGTGATCATTTTAAGATTTCGGTCCGACTCGGCATAATAGGGCAGGCCGTTTGCCGTTAAAAAGGAGATGAAATCTGACAAGGCAACGCGCATATCCTTTTTATCCAACCGGGCATAAGGGTGCCGGGGGCAACTTTTAGCCAGTGCATCAATGCCATCCCAGGGGCGATTCCACAAGCGGCCTTCTTCAATCGGATGAACCCCTAAAAGGTCCAGAAAACCACTGGCAAATCCCAATTCACCGGCCAGGCCCACCTGAACAGTATCGATTCCGCGGTTAGCCGCAAACAACGCGGCGGCCATACCGGTCATTCCCGATCCAATAACTAGTAAATCACATCTTATTTCCGGCAGGTTATTCATCATCCATAGATCGTTTTGCCGAAGCCCCGGTCAGTTCGAGACCGAATAAGCCGCAATGCATGGCCTCCTGCAACTCAGACTGAATCAGCGCTATGTCCCACAACAACGGGTGCTGGCCTCGCCAGCGCTCGCTTAAAAAACGACATAGGTTGACAAGGCCTTGATCATCCTTGATTAGGCCCCGCTCGTAAAGATAAGCGCTTAGGCGTTGACTGCAGAATGTCCCCTGACAGGGCCCTTTGCCCACCCGGCTGCGCAGGCCGATGGCTTCCAGGGTCAGGGGCGTTTGTAATTTCCCCATGCCGGTAATAATTTGGTCCACCGAGCTTTGCGAAACCATCTCGCATTCGCATAACAGCAAATCATCGCGATCGTTTAGTTTTATCCATTGTCGTGGGGCCAGCCCCGGTTCAGTCCATTGGGCACCCGCCGATGCCGGGAGGGGCTCCGTGCCGGTTTGACATGGCTGGCCGATACCCAACCGTTGACAGACCAGATCGGCCGTCTTTTCGGCCATGAGTCGATAAGTGGTCAGTTTACCGCCAGTAATGGTGATGAAATTTTCGACTTTGTCGCGGGCATGATCGATCAGGGCATATCCCCGACTGACTTTCCGGTCATCATCGCTGTCATCGCTTCCTACCAGCGGGCGCACGCCGCAGTACGCCCGAATATAGCGGGTGGTTTCAAGGGCCGGTATCATTAGGGTAACTTCTTCAATTATCCGGTCAATCTCATCAATTTCAGGGTAAATAGCATCGGGCGTGGGAGTTCGAACCGATGTCGTCCCTAATATCGAAACCGTCCCGCCTGGTACAAGGATATCGGCATCCCTGGGTCGGCGAAGCCGATTGATAACGCGCTGGGCTAACCGGTTTTGGGTAACCAGCAGGCTTCCCTTGGAGTAAATAACATGGATCGGAATACCGGCCAGGGCCGCTACCTGTTCAGCCCAGGCACCGGCAGCACTAACAACAACTTCCGCCTGGATATGGCGTTCTTCCCCGGTTTGCGTGTTGACTAATTGCGTTTCAGTAATTTTTGATTGCCCGAGGGTGAAGCCGGTCACACGCGTAAAACGGAGTAAACGGGCACCTTTTTCCATGGCCTGGGCGATATTATCCAGGGTCAGCCGGAATGGATCGATAGCGCCGTCATTCACCCTATAGGCGGCAATCAGTTGATCCGATAAAGCCGGCTCCAAATTCCGGGCCTCGTTCAGGTCAACCGGGTGAGCGGCAATACCGCACTGGGCACATAAAAGGGGGAAATCGGCGATATAATTTTCGTCATCGCCGTTCACAGCCACGAACAAACCGCCGCAGGGATCGATACAGTGGGAGGCCAGTCCTTTCAAGCGGTGGTTTTCTTTTTGACATTCCTCGGCGGAAGCGGGATCGGATTTTATGTATCGCGCCCCGCTGTGCAGCAGCCCATGATTGGCTCCGGATGCACCGGCGTTTACATCTTTTTGCTCCACCAGGAGGCACCGAACTCCTCTCAGGGACAAATCCCGGGCCAGACCAGCACCCGTGATCCCTGCGCCGATAATCAAGACTTGAGTATTGATGACATTACGACCTGGCATTTCTTGCTCAGAAAATAATATTTTTTCTATTGTGAAAATGAGCGGTTTGTTTTATAATCTTAAGGCATCGTATGGTATACTTTAAATCGTGTTTAGCATATTTGATTAATTTAGTCACCTTTTATTTTCTAAAATAAACATATGGCCCGGTTTATTTTCGATAACGAATATTTGATCCGCCGATATTCTAAATAGGACTGCGCCTAAATGAAAGAAACCCCGAAGAAACGAGGCCACGGGCATCCCAAGTCAGCCCCCCCTGCCCTGGTCGTTTCAAATGACCGACAGGCCCCGGCCAGGCAGCGCCAGGAAAAAATATTACAGCTTGTGCGCGACAAGGGATATGTGACCAACGAATTCCTGGCGCGCCATTTTTCCATAACTCCTCAAACCATCCGGCGCGATATCAACATGCTATGTCGGGATGGCTGGTTGCAGCGCTACCATGGTGGTGCCGGCCCATCTTCCAGCATTGAGAACGTCACCTATTCCGAACGCCGGATAATTTGTTTAAAGGAAAAACAGCAGATTGGAAGCATGGCGGCTGAGCATATCCCCGAGAAAGCCTCCCTTTTCATAAATATCGGTACGACCACCGAAGAAGTGGCCAGGGCGCTCTGTAACCATGATCAATTACGGATCATTACCAATAATCTCAATGTGGCCACTATTTTAAGCAAAAACGAAAATTTTGAGATTATGGTGTCCGGTGGGAAGATCCGTAATCGCGACTGTGCGGTTACCGGTGAAGCTACGGTCGATTTTATCCGGCAATTCAAGGTCGATTACGGTATCATCGGTATTAGCGGGATTGATTCGGATGGATCGCTGATGGATTTTGATTATGGTGAAGTACGGGCTGCCCGAACCATCATCGATAATTCCCGCAAAGTTTATCTGGTGGTGGATCACACCAAATTCGGCCGTAAGGCGATGGTGCGATTGGGTAATATTGTTGAAATCGATGCGTTGTTTACCGACCGAATAC
>Ga0316198_10000106_pt1 | contig 34614 bp, 30 predicted proteins | sample OudBieAanoxic_MG_FD_204935 | JGI IMG/M metagenome (GOLD analysis project Ga0316198, IMG submission 204935) | Coastal sediment microbial communities from Oude Bieten Haven, Netherlands - site A anoxic | ecosystem: Environmental > Aquatic > Marine > Coastal > Sediment | place: Netherlands... | reverse complement strand
CCCTCACCCGTAAGGAGATTCTGATTGCCCTTAACCTGGGAATTTATCGGCACGGACCAACTGTGCCTTTATTAGCCGGACGGCGAAAGGCATACTGGTGCGTGCGCCTGTAAAACTGCTGCTTTGGCTGATCGCCGGCATGAGCGCCCTGGTCGCCGTGCCTCTGGCCTTATTGCTCTCCATTGATATCGACGTCTACCGCTGCCAGATTGAACGCCATGTCTCGACAGCGTTCGGTCGTGATATCGTCCTCGAGGGGGCACTCAGCCTGGAGCCATCACTCACGCCCCGCTTCGTGGTCAACGGCGTGAAGATCGCCAACCCCGACTGGGCCAGCCGGCCGTTCCTGGCAACGGCAGACAAATTCGATATACGCGTCAAGCTGTTACCCCTGCTGAGGGGGGAGCTGCAAATCGTTGCACTCGAATTTCACGGTATCGACCTGCTGCTGGAGAAAGCTCCCGACGGCAGCAACAACTTCACCTTTGGCGCAGCTGCAGAGCCAACGGCATTGCCGGCCATCGAGCGCCTGTCGCTGTATGACGCGACCATCGCCTACGCCGCAGTTGAGGGCCCGGTGAGGCGCCTGCACATGGCGCAGGTCAGGGCACGCAAGGTGCCGGACCAACCTGTGGAACTTGAGGCACAGACGACGGTGAACGCAGTACCCGTAACGCTGTCGCTGCACGGCGAACCGCCGGGCGATGAGCATCCGCACACACCCTGGAAAATCACCCTGTTTGGCGAGGCTGGCGATCTGTCCCTGCGGGTAGAAGGCCGCGTTGCCGACCCCACCGACTGGCGCCAGGGCGAGTATCGGCTTGCGCTGAAAGGCCGGCAGCTGGATCAGCTGGAGACATTGTCCGGCTATCCATTTCCCGCAGCGGGTCCGTATAAGCTGGCCGCGAAGTTCCTCTTCAAGCTCGATGACTATCTGGCGGTCAGCGACTTCAGCGCTCAACTCGGCGACAGTGATCTCCACGGCAACCTTCGCTGGAACATGAGGACGCCCCGGCCCGCCATCAAAGTCCGGATCGAATCGCAACGCCTGGATGTCGGTGAGTTGGGTATTGTTAACACGCCGACAGGCGACGCGGGGCAATCCAATGCGGCTTATTGGGATCAGCCGTTCGAACTCGGTATCCCTGGCAATATTGATCTCGATATCAATATTCAGATTCTGCGGCTCGATGGCCTGGCCAAATCGCTGCAGGATATCGCACTGAGCGCCAGCGCCGATCGACAGCGCCTCAAGCTTGCAGCCCTCAAGGCGACCGTCGATGGCACACAGATCGACGCAAGCGCGGCGCTGCCGTGGGGTGAGCACCTGGCAGCACTGGCGCCGGAAGCCGCCACTCTGAAGACACTGCTGCAACACGCCGAGTTCGATATTCATGCCCAGTCCACGGATGCTGCATACCACTATGCAACGAAGCTGATGGGACGCCCGCTGGATCTGATACTCACCAGCGTCGAGGCCACAGCCAGACCGGGCGCCGCGTTAACCATCCGTGCCGAGGCCGCTGTCAATGACAAGCCGGTCACCTTGCGGCTGCAGGGCGAGCCGCTCTCCGCGCTGCTGAACCGTCCCGGCGGGCCGTGGCAGGCGCTGGCACTCGAAGCGCGGGGCGACGGCATCCAACTCAATGCCACCGGCAGCGTGGCACGCCCTCTCGCGGCCACGGGATTTGATATTCGCTACCAGTTGAGCACCGCCGAAATCAATACCCTGCTGCCGCTGCAGGGCGCCTTTTCGCTCAGCGGTCACTACGCTGATCAGCCTGATCACCACCTGTTCGATGAGCTGAAAGTATCGCTCGGCAACAGCGACATCGGCGGCCGAGTCGTTGTCTATCAGGACGAACAGAGGCCCAGGCTGGCAGCCAATCTCGACGCCGGCCGGATCCATCTCGACGATATACTGCCGGTCAATGCGGGGGACACAAGGGCTGCCGCGAATTGGGACCAGCCGCTGGATATTGCGGGACTCGGTATTGGCGACCTGGACGTCGACATCCGGGTGCGACAACTGGAAGGCCTGGCAAAACCGCTGCATGACATTCAGCTGGGTGCACGGGCCGGCGGCCAGACCCTGGCACTGGCGCCACTCCAGGGCACGCTGGACGGCATACTGCTGGATGCGCGCGTGCAGTTACCCTGGGGTGAGCGCCTGACTGACATGGACAAGGACGGTGTAAGCGTCCAGCGTCTGCTGCAACAGGCGGATGTCACTTTAAGGGCAAGCTCGCCCGACGGCGAGCTGCGCTACCAGGCCACTATCGCGGGACAAGCACTCAATCTGGGGCTGAGCCGATTAGAGGCCAGCGCCGGGCCGGGCGAGCGTTTGCAGGTCAGCGCCAGCGCCTTACTCGATGAGTTGCCGTTCAAGGTGACGCTACAGGCTGAACCGCTGGCGCAATTGCTGCAACGACCCACCGGGCCGTGGCGACACCTGTCTGCGGAGCTACACGGAGGCGATATCCGTTTCCAGGCGGGCGGCAGCGTTGACAAGCCGCTGGAAGCGAGAGGCTTCAATGTTGACTACACACTGAGCGGCACCGAAATCGATAAGCTGCTGCCGCTGTTCGACCTCGTGCTGCCGCTCGAAGGGGCTTACTCACTCAGCGGTCGCTTCGCCGATCTGCCCGACCGGTTCGTGTTCGATGAGCTGAACATCCGGGCCGGCGGCAGCGATATCGGCGGTCGTATCAGCGTCTACCAGGGGCAACCGCGACCCCGGGTGGTGGCAAACCTGAATTCCGAGCAAATCTATCTCGACAAACTCCTGCCCGGCAGCGACATGGAAGCTGCAGCTGGCGCAGAGCACCGCGTAATCCCGGACTACAACCTGCCCATCGAGCACATGCGCGAGATCGACGGCGAGCTTGCATTCAAGGGCAAACGCCTGCGCACGGCGGTGGGCGATCTGGGTGACATCAACTTCGCGGCCAGCCTGAAAGACGGTGTATTCAGGTTGGATTCTTTCCAGGTCCATGGCTGGGCCGGTGCCCTGATTGAATCGGATGGAGTAATCGATGCCTCGCGGGACCCGCCCATCGTTGAATGGAACTGGATCGCCCGCCAGCTCAGCCATGGCGTGTTGTTGAAACAAGCCGGTTTTGCCGAGACGGTGGAAGGCACACTCGATATCACCCTGCGCCTGTCGGGCAGCGGACGCAGCCGACATGAATTTCTGAGCGATGCCACGGGGCAACTGATCATTGTAGGACAGGAGGGAAGATTCGGCAGCCGCCGCCTCGATCTGTGGGGATCAGACCTGGTGACCACCATGTTATCCAGGGAATGGCACAGAGACGACGTCACGGATCTCAACTGCCTGGTCGCCCGTATCGGTATCGAGGACGGCGTGGCCAGCAGCGACGATCTGCTGGTCGATACGCGGCGGATCACCATCGCAGCAAGCGGAACCCTCAACCTCGCGAGCGAGGAACTGAACCTGGTATTTGCACCCAGGCCCAAACGGACCAGCCTGGTCAGTCTGACCAGCCCGGTGCGCGTCACCGGGACACTGGCGGCACCCGAGGTTGAGGTGGCCGTGTTGCCGCGCCGGCGGATGGCGGCAGCGGGCACCGGCGCGCTGGCGGGCCTGGTCAACCCGGGCTACCTGCTCTTCACCTTCACTCAGGCAGGATCCCGCCATTCCAATCCCTGTGCCGCTGCGGTGGAGGCAGCCATGGTGATGAAAGGCACGCGAGATGAGACGGACAACAGCACCAACGAAGCACCCGCACGTTTTTCCCTGCTGCCCGGGTGCACCCGGTCAAGACAACGACAGTGACCTCGCCACAGGTCCGGTAACTGACGCTACCGGTGGTCAGGTGAGGCATGGTATGGACGGCCTGTCTATGGAGGCCGCGTTCGATGGACTGCATCGCATCCATGGTAAAACAGATGCTACCCATCTGGGCTTCCGCTATGCCGCCATTCCGGATGATTTTGAATCGAAAGCCGATGAAGTGTTTGACCCCGAAGAGATGAAGCGGCTGTTCAAACTCGGCTACGGGATGGGATCAGCCGGTAGCGCCTGGCGCGATACCCCGCCGGGATACCTGCCGGAACAGTGATGGTCCAACCCTTCGGCCGCTGCCGGTAACTGAATACCGCTATCCGTTCAGGCATAAAAAGGAAAGATCAGCGGCGCGACCAGCACCGTCACCAGGTAGGTCAAAAACACAAGCGGCACCCCCAGCTTGACGAAGTCTGTGAATTTGTAACGACCCGGGTCCACCACCAGCGTGACCACCGGCGTCGATACCGGCGTCGAATACGCGGCCGACGCGGCGATCACAACCGCTACCGCGAACGGGTAGGGTGAGACACCGAGTGCCGCGGCGGTGTAAATGGCAATGGGCGCCACGAGCACTGCGGATGCCGTGTTGGACAGCACGAGCCCGAGCGCTGCGGTAAGGAAAAAGACCACGCTCAGCATCATGTAGGGACTGGCGTCGCCCATCGCCGACAACAGGGCATCGACGATGAGTTGTGTTCCACCAGTCTTGTTCAGCGCGTCCGCGAGCGGCAGCATGCCGGCAATGAGCACCAGGCTGCTCCAGTGGATTGCGCGATAGGCATCCTCCATCGTCAGGCAACGGGTGAAGACGGCGGCCAGCGCCGCCATCAGCACAGCCGTCACCAGCGGAACCACGTCGAAAACTGTCAGCAGGACCATCCCCACCAGGATGCCAAGTGCCACCGGCATGCGGCGATAGGACGGCACGATCTCACAGCGCTCGCTGGGCATTTCCAGCACCACGAAGTCGTGAGTCAGTGACTGCAGTTGCTGAATCCGGGACCAGGGCCCTGTGACCAACAGGCTGTCAGAGGAGTGCAGGGGCTCGTCCTTGAAATCGGCAAGCGCCTGCTTGCCACGGCGAAGCCCCAGGACATGGAGATCATAGTTGGAACGGAATTCAGCTTCACGCAATGACTTGCCGATCAGCTTCGATTCGGGATGTATCAGGACGCTGGTCTGTGGCCGTGACATCAACCTCGCCGGGAAGCAGTCGCCGGCCAATGAACAGGATATAAGCGATGGCAACAACAAGCACCGCAATGCCGACGGGTGCGAAGCTGAAGAACCCGAATCCATCGAAACCGGAAGCCTTGAGTTCTTCATGTACAACGATATTCGGCGTGGTTGCAATGAGCGTCAGCATGCCACTGATGAGCGCCGCGTATGACATCGGCATCAACATGCGCGAGGAATTCAGTTTGGTTTCTGCCGCGATGCGCAATACGATCGGAATAAAAATGGCCACCACCGCCGTCGAACTCATCACCGAGCCCAATATCCCGGCACCGGCCATAATAAGAATCAACAGCTAGGTCTCGTTACTGCCACCTTTCTTGAGTATCCAGTCACCCACCGCGCGTGCCACGCCGGTGCGATCCAGCATCTCCCCGATAACCAGCAAGGCGGCGACCAGGATGACCACTGAACTGCCGAATCCGGCCAGTGCCTCACCGGTGGAGAGAATCCCACTGAGCATCAGCGCCAGCACAACCAGCAGCGCAACAATATCGAAGCGCACGCGGTTGCTGGCCATGAGTCCACCGGCAACCGCGATCAGTGTAAATACAAAGCCGGCTTCACCGCTCACAATCGGTATACATCCGTTTCAAAACCGGTTTCCGAAGCTGCTTACTTCATAGACTTGCGCGAAGGCATAATTGGCCGCGTGCAAAGCAATGGCCACGACCATACCGGTGAATACCAGGCCGACGAATGCCAGCACAATCGCGAGAAATTTTGCTCGCCCGCGTGCCGGCCTGAAGTCGCCATAGCCGACCGTGGTAGCATTAATAAAGGCATGATACAGCGAGTCCGATAGCGACCAGCCTTCGATCCTGCCGATAATATAGCCAGTGATGCCGATCATCAGAAGCAGACTGATTAAAAGCGGTGCCGCATAGGCCAGATCGCTGAGAAAGATGCGTACGAATTCAAGTGTGAATTCCATGGATCGCGCTTAACCTGCCTTGACCCTGAACAAAACGGCATAAAGCGCGGGAACAACCCCGAGCGTCAGGATGGTGCCGAACATCAAACCGAAAGCGAGGATGACCGCCATGGAGAAAAACAAGGGATCGAGTGAAATAATCAGCGGCAATAACCCGAACACCGTGGTGACCGTGGTCATCAGGATGGGACGGAAACGTGACAACGCCGCAGCAACTATCGCCGTATAGGGCTCACTGCCGGCGGCGCGATCCGAGTCGATCTTGTCGATCAGTACAATGCCGTTATTGATAATGACCCCGGCAAGGCTGAGCAGACCCAGCATGGCGAAGAAATCGAACGGCGCCCCCATAATCAGCAGGCCGATAAACCCGCCGGTGAACGCCAGCGGTATGGTGATGAAAATAATCAGCGGCCTTCGGAATGAATTGAACTGCCAGATCAGCAGCACCAGGATGCCGAATATACAAATGGGCATCCACTGCATCAGTTTACCCATGGTCTCCGCACCCTGTTCGATCTCGCCGCCGACTTCCCAGCGATAATCCGCATCAAGCTGCAGTCCATCGATCAATGGCTTTGTCGCCGCAAACAACTCAGGCGCCCTGAGCAGTTCGTGCTTGAGTTCCACCGTCAGACAGCGTTCCTGGTTACGGCGGGAGATGCGATAGAAATCCGACTCAACCTGTATATCGGCGATCTGCGTCAGCGGCACCACCTTGCCGGTCTGGCTGGAAGTGACTTTTACATTCCACAGATCGCCGAGCCCGCTGCGATGCTCACCGATTGAACGCGCCCGCACCGGAATGGCGATATCGCCTTCGCGATACTCCGTGACATCCAGACCGTCCATATGCGTCTGCAGCCACAGCGCGACATCACGCGATGAAATTCCTGCACGGCGCGCGCGTACCTGGTCAACAACAATCTTTGCCCGCGGCGCCTTGTTTTCCCAGTCGTGGCGCACATCCAGACTGCCCGGCATGGCCCGCAGTCCATCCACCAGCTGATTACCCTTCTGGTACAGGACCTCCGCATCCGGACCTAACAGACGTATTTCGACAAAACCGGGTTCCGCAGACCCCATCCACATCTGTTTCACACGCCCCGCAGCCTCGGGAAAATCATCCAGAAAGCGCTGCCGCAAACGCTGCATCACCTGCGGAACCTGCTCGGCCTTTTCCGTTCTGACGACCATAAACGCCACATGCGGGTTTGGCTGCACCGGTGACAGCACCAGGAAGAAACGTGGACCACCGAACCCGACATAGGACACGGTATTGGTGACTTCAGGATTAATAGCCTCGTTGTTCAGCCAGACATTCAGGCGTTGTACGGTCTCGTCGGTACTGTCCAGCCGGTAACCGGCTGGCAGATCCACGTACACCAGAAACTCGTTGCATCGGTACTGGGCCCAAAGAACTCCCGCACCAGCTGAGAGGCAATGAAACCACCCAGAACAATGGCCGCCACTGCACCCGCAGAGACAATAAAACGCATGCTCAACAGTCGCTCAAGCACACCACGATAAACGCAGTAGAAGCCGCCTGAATAGGCCTCTTGCGGATTTTGCTGCGACTCAGCGCCCGCCGTGTTTTCAGCCTGTGCAACCGGCTTCACCTTCATGAACCAGAAACACATCGCCGGCGTGACATACATCGACAGGAACCAGGAGGACAGCAGCAGCAGGATAACCACCATCGGCAGCGAAAAGGCGTACTCACCCGTCTGGCCGTCCATCAGCAACATGGGCATGAAAGCCAGAATTGTTGTCAGCGAAGAGGTGAGCAACGGAACAGCCAGAGTGCGGCCGGTTTCTATGCAGGCCTTACGCCTGTCCTCGCCACGCTCAAGGCGACTGCGGATATCCTCGGCTATGACAATGCCGTTATCGACCAGCATGCCAAGCGCAATAATCGACGAGGCGATAGACACGCGTTCAAACTCGATGCCAACCATGCGCATGACGATCATGCCCATCAGCATGGTCAGCGGTACGAAAGAGCCGACGATAAGCCCGGTGCGCACCCCCAGAAAGATCATCACCACCACCAGCACGATCGCAATCGTCTGGTAGACGTTATTGAGTCCGCCGTTAACCGCCGCTTCAACCAGGTCTGGCTGGAAGGTGGCATACTCGAGCACATAACCGATCGGCAGCTGCGATTCGAGTACACCCAGTTTACTCGTCAGCGCGTCGCCGAAACCCACCGAATTGACACCCGGCGTAATGGAGATACTGATGACGATCGCCCGTTCACCATTGAAGTAAACCCGGTTACGCGGAGGGTCAGCGTAGTCGCGTTCTACCGTCAGGATGTCTCGCAGGCGAATGGTCTGCTGCGTCGCGGGAATGGTGAACTCGACATTCTCAATGTCACCGACACTGCGGAAATTACCCGTTGGACTCACAATCACGTTCTGCTGGGCGGCGTCGACGCGTCCTCCCGGCAACACGATGTTCTGCTCCACCAGGGTATTAACGATTTCACCGGCAGTGATGCCGAACTGGGCCAGCCGGGTGGCGGAAAATTTCAGGAACACCTGTTCTTCATGCACGCCATAGAGATCGATTTTGCGAATCCCGGGCAGCTCATACAGCCGGTCGCGCAGATCGCGCGCCACCAGGCGCATATCCGCCATGGAAAAACCCTCGCTGGTCAGAGCAATGGTGGCCACAGCGGTCAGACCGAATTCATCGTTGACGAACGGACCGATGGTGCCAGCGGGCAGCTGCGGCCTGACGTCGATCATCCGGTTGCGCACTTTCTGCCAGATCAGGTCAAGGTCATCGAACTCATCGCGCGTTTCCGCATGAATGATGGTGACGCCCTGCTTTGAATCCGACCAGATATCATCCAGCTCCGGCAGGCTGCGCAGCTCGGCCTCCAGCCGACGCGTGACCAGCTCTTCCATATCGGCCGGTTCCATACCCGGGAAAAAAGCGGTAACCACCACCTCGCGGATCACGATCGGGGGGTCTTCCTGGCGCGGAAAGTCAAAGAACTGGATCAACCCGATGATGATGACTGAGGCGATGAACACCATGGTCAGCCGGTTGGTATCCAGGGAAAATTTTGTAATGAAAGACATGGGCAAGACTCTGTTGCGGTCGAAAGTGCTTCTGCTATTGTTCCATCAGCCTGACTCTCTGACCGTCCCTTAAGAAGCTGACGCCGGCCACCGCGATGATGTCCCCGGCCTTCAAGCCGCTGGTGACGACGACATCGCTGTCGCGAATACCGGCATCGTCAATGGCGGTTCGCCTCACGATCGATGACTCTGCGTCATAGACAAACACGTAATTTCCACCTTCGGCACCACCGGGAGAAAGCGCACCGACCGGGATCAGGTAGGCTTCATCGCCCTGATCGCCACCCAGCAACAGCACCACTTCCGCGGTAATACCTGGCCGTATGCGTGCATTGTCGGCCTCGGCTTCAATGGTGACCCTGACCGGGAAGGCATTCGCAGCACCGGCGACGGTGCTGATTTCACTGACAAGTCCCTTGTGGACCTGCCCGGCAATAGCCGGGAAGCGGACTTCGCCGACCAGGCCAAGGTAAATCTGATCGATCTCGGACTCGGGCAGGCTGATCGCGGCTTCCATGACACTTTCAACATAAAGGACAAACATTTTTTCACCGCGGTTGACTTCCTGGAAGGGGTCGACATGGCGCTCGGCAATGGTGCCGTCGAAGGGCGCGTAAAGCGTGGTTCGTTCCAGGTCTCTCTTCGCCAGGTTGAGCCGCGAACTGCTGTAACTCAGGTTCTGGCGGGCACTGGCGTAGGCGGCTTCGCTTTGTTCCATCGATCGCTCGGTAATGGCACCGCGGTCCTGTGCGGCTATCCGCCGCTGGCGCTCGAGATCCCGCCGGGCATCTTCGAGTGCAACCTTGGCGCTCGCCACCCCCGCCTCCGCGGCCTCCACGTTCAACCTGTAGGTACGTTCATCCAGCACTGCCAGCACCTGCCCCTTGGAGACGCTCTCACCCACCGCCACCTTAACTTCCTGTACATTCCCGGGCACTTCGAAACTGATATTGGAAGTATCGGCTGCCTCCACCACGCCAGAAAAGCGGCGCATTTTCCCGGACGCCGGTTCGGAAACGGTCACCGTTCGTATCGCCCGCACGGTTTCTACCGGCGGTGGCGGTGGCTCACTGCATGCGATAAATAACACTGAGAAAAGGACTACCAGTGGTAGCACCCGTGTTGGTTGCGAGGAAGGCGACATCGTCATGATTCTGGCTCTCTTGTCTGCTATGGATGGCTCCCGGCAGGCTCGGGCAACTGACAGTATGAGGATTTGTATAAATTAGCCTAGTGGACAGAACATTAAAGCGGGCCAGTCGACTGTTGCGGCACCAATGCGTTGAGAAAGTACTCAATCGAACCTATACTCAGATGTCCTTTTCCAGCACGCAAAAATGGCTAAGCACCCTGCCCGGCAGCCGATGATACTGAAGATCTCCCTGTGTATTCACAGCGCCCAAGATATCGCCTGCGTTCTCTGATGACGAATCCGTTTCTCGATCACACTTTCCACATCCGCTGGTCCCGGCTCGTCACTGACGCTATCGAAGCGGACATCACGGCGGCCCTGGAACAAGCGCAGACGGCGATTGATGCGCTCGCGGCACCGGTGGGCGAGGATAACCGGCTCACCGCAGAAAACACCCTGCTGGCACTGGAGCAGGCGACCGAGGACCTCGACCTGGCCTGGGGCCGCGTCGGTCACCTGGACTCGGTTCGCAGCAGCGATGCGCAACGGCTGGCCTACAACCGGATGCTCCCGTCAGTGTCGGAGTTTTACGCCCGTATCCCCCTGAATGAAGGCCTGTGGAAGCGCATCGAAAAATACTCGCTGAGCGAAGATGCCGCAAAACTCGGCGCCACGCACAGACGCCTGCTCGATGAAACGCTGGCCGATTTCCGCCAGAACGGTGCCGACCTGCCAGCGGGTAAAAAACAACGGCTGGAACAGGTCCAGGCCGAGCTCGCGCGACTGACCCAGAAGTACGCGGAAAATGTCCTCGATTCCACCAATGCCTGGGAACTGATCATCGAAGACGAAAGCCGACTCGCCGGCCTGCCGCCGACAGTCAAGGCCACCCTGCGCGGCGAAGCCGAAGCCAGGGGATTCGGCAGCGACGACCGTCCCGTCTGGCGGATTACCCTCAAGGCACCGAGTTTCGTGCCCGTTCTCGAATACGCTGAAGACGAATCCCTGCGCCGTGAGGTCTGGGAAGGCTCCAGCACCATCGGCTACGGCGGCTTATACGACAATACCGGGCTGATCTGGAAAATACTCGATTTGCGCCACGAAAAGGCCGCCCTGCTGGGCAAGGTACATTTTGCCGATCATGTGCTTGAACGCCGCATGGCCAAGGCAGGCGGGCGGGCGATGCAGTTCGTGGAGGATCTCCACCAACGGACCAGACAGGCCTTCGAGCGCGAGAGCCAAGAGCTGGAACAATTCCGCGCGCGACAGTGTGGCGTACCGGCTGAACGCTTCGAACCCTGGGATCTGGCTTACTGGGCTGAGAAACAGCGCAAGGCGAAATACGCTTTCGACGACGAGGATCTACGGCCCTATTTTCCGATTGATGGCGTGCTCGACGGCCTGTTCCGCATTGCGGAAAAAATCTTTCACCTGAAGATACGCGAGCTGGATGCAGTCTATGCCGAGCCCGGCTCCGCCGCGCCTGCCGGGATCGAGGTCTGGCATCCGGACGTTAAATTTTACCAGCTTCACGATGCCGGGACCGAGGAGCATCTCGGTTCCTTTTATGCCGACTGGCATCCACGCGATGACAAGCGCGCCGGCGCCTGGATGAACTACCTCAGAACCGGTGAGCCGCCTGACAGCAACGGTCAACCGCGCAAACCCCACCTCGGGCTCATCTGCGGTAACCTGACGCCCTCGTCGGAGGGGAAACCAGCCCTGCTGACACACGCCGAAGTCCAGACCGTGTTTCACGAATTCGGCCATCTCCTCCACCACCTCCTGGGCGACGTCGAAATCAAGTCACTGAACGGTATCAATGTGGTCTGGGATTTCGTCGAGCTGCCTTCGCAGATCATGGAGAACTTCTGCTGGGAACGCGCCAGCCTCGATTGCTTCGCGCGCCACCATGAAACCGGTGCCCGCATACCGGACCCGCTGTTCGAGAAAATGCTGGCGGCGCGGAATTACCGCTCGGCGACAGCGATGATGCGCCAGCTCGCCTTCGGCAAACTCGATCTGGAGCTGCACATGCACTACGCACGGCACCGGGGGCGAGACCTCGATGCACTGAGCGAAGAGCTGCTGGCCGATTACCAGGTACCGCTGCACACCAGGGCACCGACGATGGCACGGCGCTTCGGACACCTGTTCTCCAGTTCCACCGGTTATGCTGCCGGATATTACAGCTACAAGTGGGCCGAAGTGCTCGACGCCGACGCCTTCACCCGTTTTGTGGAAGGCGGTGTACTCAGCCCGGACGTCGGACGCGAATTCCGCGAAAAGATTCTCAGCAAGGGCAACGCCGAGGACGCCGCCAAACTGTTCCGCGATTTTATGGGCCGTGACCCGGGGCTGACAGCGTTGCTGGTGCGCAGCGGATTAGCCGATTAATCGCTAGTACTAGCGCCATCCACCCAATCCAGTGTCCGCCGCTCGAGATAGTCATAGAACGGGTTGTACCTGAGACGCAACAGCCAGTCAGCGGGAATTTTCAACAGTCCGCGCTCACCCTGTATGGCCATCTCCCCCAGAAACAGCGCATCGCTATTGCTGGCGGGACGCTGACCGTACAGCGGATCGTCAGGCGGGAAGGGCAACGCCACATGGGACAGCGAAATCACACCGCGTGGCCAGTCAAGATTCAGCGGCTCGCTGTTGGACACCTCAGCCGAAAATGGCGTTTTGTGGAGGGCCTTCACGGCAGCACTCCCAGGGTTCTCGTTGGTCACCAGGGTAACCGCGAACGGCAACGTCGCATCGTCCATGACGCGTGCCGTCAACGGCCCCGGATCGGAGACCAGCAAGCTGGACTTCATGGCGTAGCGGTTGATGTCGAACAACACGAGTGCGTGACGGTTGGGCGCCAGGTTTCTCAACAAGCGCTCAACCACCGCATCCGTTGACACCGTGGCATCGACCGTGGATTTCAGGATCAGGATCGGCGGCAGCATAGTGCTTGAAGCGGCCCCATTCCGGGTCGCGATGCGTCTGGCCACGGCGCGTGTCAGGCGGTGAACCTGTTCGCCGGCATTGGTGGCAAAGGAGTTGTACTTGTAGGGATCGAATTCAGGCTGGACCTGCAGCCAGGCGAGCCCGCCCAGACCCGGCATGATCGACAGGCGGCGTTTCCACGTGGCCAGCGCCGCCGCCGGGCTGATGCCGATCGCTGGTGAGATGAGTATCAGGCTGGCAGGCGCCGGCGAGGTATCACCCTGTAGCGCATCCAGGGCAAAATCGAGCGCCAGCGGCGCGCCTGTCGAATAGCCGACGATATGAATCGGCTTGTCCCCCACCGCTGCGTTGAGGTGTCGCATCCCCAGCCGTACAGCCGCTGCCATGTCCTGCCAGCTGACCCGGGTAAGTCCCAAGGGTGCGGTACCGTGCCCGGGCAGGCGCAGACCAAGCGCCTGGTAACCGCGTTGCTTGAATGCCTCAGCCATAGCCCTGAGGCTGTAGGGTGAATCCGACATGCCGTGCAGCAGCAGAACCCCGCCGGCGGGTGCGTCCGCCTCCAGCTCGAAGCTGCGATTCCAGTTCGGCTGGCGCTGCTGCGGGTCGGCGGCACTGCCGGTGCTGTAGCGCACCAGTGCATACTCGGGCCCGGTCGCAGTGGGCGCATAGACCGCCTCTTCCAGTTGCCGGAACAGCTCGTCCTCCAGTCGCCGGTAGTCGGCGAAGCTGTGGATGTCATCGGCTTTCTCAGCTGTGAATTCCGCGTTCAGCTGCTCGGTGTGCCAGGGCTGCAGGGGCGGACCGTCGCACCCCTGAATTGACAGCAGGGTGATCGCGCCCACTACCAGACCGCGTAGATGCCGGCAGAAATTCCCGATCAGGCATGTAACACTGGACAGTCTCACCGACATCATCAGCCAGCCCCTAACGGCCCTGGGTCAGAACCGAATATACCGCACCGTCGGGCGCCTCGATCTGGTAGAGCAATCGGCTGCGCGGCATCTCGGAGTTGATAAGCCGTAGGTACAGATCGTCGAAGAATTCTGGTGTCTCCAGGCTGAAATTATTAAAATTGCGCGTACGGTTGACCGGCGTGACGTCTACGAGCGTGATCAGCTTGCTGTGCGGTTCGATCAGGTGCCCTATCCTGACGGCCTCTTCCAACTGATCAGCAGTCAGCGTGCTTTCACCGTGCCGTGCCCCCCGGTTAACGAGGCGGCTGACCAACAGCGCACGATCGTTGGAGGAAACATACACCGTGAGACTCTTAGCCAGTGCGGTGATCTCCTGTTTAATTCGCTCATTGAACTCGTCCTGGTCGACATCCGGTGCGGTCAGCACCACGTCTTCAATCTCGGGTTCGGCATCTGCCAGGTCCGCCTCGGCGTAAAGCACGCTGAAGGCATCGGCGACCACCTGGCCACCCATACTGTTGGCGATCAGCCACAAGCGCTCGGGCTGGATATCGCGTATGACCAGTTCGAGGGTACGGGCCAGTTCAGTCCCGGACGCCCTGGCAACCTCATGCGCCCGCCGGTAACCGCGCAATGACGAACCCTGGTTGCCCGGCCAGTCGAACAGCAGCACCGGTGCATTGATATCCAGCACATGCCCGAGAAACGCCGTCTTGCGCAGGGCGGACGGGTAAGCCTCGCGGAAGCCGTGCACCACGACCAACAGCCCGCGGTGCGGGGAGTCTTCGACCAGCGCGCGCAGTTTCTCGACAAACTCGGCCTGCTGAAGTGAGCGCACACCGGTGAGATTGATCTCTTCATTCTGAAACCACTCGGTCGGATTGATGAGCATCCCGAGTCCCAGCGTAGGCTGGATATCGGCGTCGAAAGCGCCACCTATTTCATCGCCGACACTGCGTTGATCGGTATACTGACCGGCCAGGCGCAATGCCCGGTTTTCGGCAAAACTCCACACAGCGTTGGCCTCGGTGTAGAACGTATTCATGAATTCCCAGGCATACTGGCTGGTCGCACCGATATTGATATCATCACTAAAATCGTAACGGGCAGCTCCCACCGTCAGCGGTTCATCCCTGTCACTGAAGCCCGCGGCTTGTGACATGCTGATGAAGTCATCGCGCTCGCGCCGTTTCATCTGCCTGACCTGGGAGAACAGAAAGACCCAGTTATCTGCCGGTTCTTTGATCAGGGAGTAGGCTTCGAAGGTATTCGGCACCATGCGGCTGTCGTTCCTGTTGAGGTAGGGCAGGTTGAACGACTGCCGGTAGAGTGTCGTCGAAACAGTATCGCTGAGTTTCAGTTCGACATTGGCCTTGCCCAGTACCGCGAAGCCCTGCTGCCCTTCCTTAAGCAGCAGCGTGCCATCCTTGTCACCCGGGCCATAAGCCCTCTGCGTGGTGTACAGCGACGCATTGAACCGGAGCCGATCACGCCACCAGCCCGAGTTGTAGGCCAGCCAGCCACCATAAGCCAGTGCGACGCTGTCATCGGCGCCTTCCCGGTCACGGTCGAAGTGATACAGCCGCGGATGCAGCCGCAACTGCGTATCGCGCCACACCGGAGCCGCCGTCTCGAGACGCTTTTTCAGTCGCGGAAAGACCGATGGCAAAGGCGGTTCGACCGCAACCACCGCTTCCATAGGGGCGCGCTCATCCTCGACTGAAGCCGGTGCGGGCTGCTCATCGACAATATACTCTGGCGCTGCCGCCCGGGTAGCAGGCGCCACCACGACAAGCGACATGACCAGGACGCATAGCCGGGACTGTGCACGGCTCCGGCCATCAGTGGCGTCAGTCGGCAACGGTCGATGTGGGCCCATCGTCATGACCAGTGTCCCTGAACGTCCAGTAGCGGATACCATTCCGCGTTTGCGCCTGCAGTCCGGAGCGCTGCGCGGCGCTAGCTCCCGAGCCTAGCAGCGACGTTAGGTCAGCCGACACCAGGGGATGGAAATAGAAGTATTCGTGACCGCTGATCTGATAGCGGCCGACTGACGAAACATCGATGGTATCCATGCCCTCGATCAGGGTCAGATACGCCCCCGCTTCGCCCAGGCGAGGATAACCGCTCAGCTGTTGCGACACCTTCAGCGGCGCGTCATTATCAGAGGCGTACAGCGTCATACCAGCCGTCAGGGATGCCAGCCCCGGCAGCAGCTCGATAAAGGTCTGGGAATCGAAATCAGGGGCAAGCAGCACAAGATGGCCGATCGCCGGTCGTTCAACCCGCTCGAAAGCCAGGCGCTGCAAGGCAAAAATGACACCGCGCGAGCCGAGACTGTGGGCAACCACGTTCACATGAGTCTCGCCGACGCGGTCGCCTAGCCGTGCCATCAAATCGGCCAGCACCGGCACACTCCACTCGATATCCGCCTGGTCGCGTACGTAGTCGGAAGGCAGGCCGTTGGACGGCCAGCTGAACACCAGGACCGTGGCCTTGTCCTGCAGAGAACGCTGCATTTCCGCTGCCATGCGGCAGGTCCGCTGGAAGCCGTAATTGTAGCCATGAACGAACAGCACCACCGAGCCCGTCGAGCTACGCTCAACCGCTGCCCCCAGCTGTTCCCAGAACTGCCGGGGATCGGCCTGCTCCGCGAGCGCGACCAGGCTGGTTTCGCTCTTCAGGTAGAAGGGCATGCGGGGTGCGATGCGGTTGATAACCGGGATCGGCGTGAACTCGACCTCGCAGCGGCCGAAATGAGCTTCCCCACGCTCACCACTGTAGCTCTCCGCCACTGGCTTGCCCTCGTAGCGCCTTCGATTGGTCAGGTAGAAGACACTGACCCTGACGGCGGCTTCTCCACGCTTGGCGGCAGTTTCAGCCGGATCGGTTGGCGCCGGCGGCTCAACTGATTCTGCGCCACCCACCATGCACGGCCAGAGTAAAACAAATGCCAGAAAGCATGCCGAATGGTGGCGCAGCGTGTGTGTTCGACCCATGTGATCAGCAGGTCCCCTCACAGCGGACCAGGACACGTACACAGCTCAGAGCGTTAACACGACCTGCTGTGGCGGAAAACTCGCCGCCAGCCGTATGTAATCGGCTGGCACTGTTACATTGTCTTACCCGCGACGCGTACTCAATATCGTCCAGCCATTCGACATTATCACAGGCCGGGTTGCCCCTGCCGAAGCGGATCCCGGTCTCGTAAGTCGCACAGCGCAAATGGCCATGATGAACCTCCACCTCCATACGCCAGGCGCCCGCTTCATCCAGCCAGCCCTGTATACCCTGCCTCTGGAAGATTTTTCTTGCCGGCTGGTCGTTCATGATTTCCGCGGAAGAAGTCATCGGCAACTCGACTTGTCGGACAATATGAAACGGCTGCGGCTGATCGCTGACAGCGGCGGGCTGTGTTTGATCATTGAGCGCACACGACAGCAGCAAAGCGAGCGGGAGCAGTATCGACATCCACCTGAGCACACACAAGCCGTCGACACGCTTATCCTGGCTGTTCATGACTCAGTGACTTCAGTAGACGCTGTAATCTTCGTCCTGATGATATTGCTTAGCGGCCGCCCACGGCGACCCGCAGGACGTTGAAGCTCACCGGCCCCGCCTGAATCAAGGCGTTGCCCTCGGCATCAACTACCGTAGCCTCGACGCTGTGACGACCGCGGGACAGGTTATTCAGCTCAATGATCAGGCCGCCGGAACTTTTGGTCTGCCCCCCGTCCTCACCATCGACATTCAGCATGACCGTGTGACCGGGCATGAGTTCGGGTTGCAGCGACAGGCTGACTGTAACGTTACCGTCATTGGCACGGACACCTTGATCACTGGTCGGACTGACAACAGTGAATGCAGTGTACGAGGCACCTGCATCGTTCTGTGGCTGCGCGGCACCCGTTTGCCTGGGCACCGGTGGCAGGCTGACCGCCTGGGCGGGTGCGACATCGACTTCCCTGGCATCCGCTCCCGGCTGGTCGGAAAAATAGATCTTTCCGTCCGCACCGATCCGCTTGTACACCTGCGCACTGGCTGTGGCACAGACCAACATCAAAAATAACAGCAATGACCGTTGCATGTTCCTAAGTTAACGCAGTATAAATCAGTTGACAAGCAAACACCCGGGCGGGAAACGGGATAAGCCGGCATGCCCGCAGGAATAAGCGACGCTGAAAATTCAGCCGGCTAGCTCGTCTGTTTGCGCACTTCACCTTCATCTTCGCAATGCGTTACTTACTGTTTTTAATTGACTATTTCGGGCCCAGGCCGCACATCCGCGTCCTGGAGACCACTTTTCCATTGCGTTTCTGTGCGTTAGATGCCTAGTGTTTCGTCTATGATCCCTTTGGTTTTCATTCTGTTACAAGTTGTTTCCCCGGCTTTCCTGAATGTTTGATTCGGCATAAAGTTAAGCGCCTTAGCAAACCGGTGACAAAAATGCCTGACCAGACTTCGTTTACCAAAGCGCTGCGCGTGGCGCACGCCATATTGCTGGCATGTAGCCTGCCTGTATTCCCGACCGCGTTGCTGGCAGAAGCCGTTGGGTTGACGCTTTCGGAAATCGTGCAGGCAGGATTTGAACGCAGCCCTGAACTGGGATTGTCCGATACCATGCGTCACGAGGGGCAGGCGATCCGCAGGCAGGCCTCAAGCCTGCTGGCCGATAACCCGGCGCTTATGCTTCGACACGAGAACGATAGCGTCGGCTCGGATAATGGTTTCCGACAATGGGAAGGCGGTCTGGAAATGCCGATGTGGTTACCCGGCCAGCGTGACCGGCGCGGTAAAGTTGCAGATCTTGCCGAGGGTGAGGCCGAGGCTGTCAGAAATCTGCAGTATTTGCACATGGCGGGGGAGATTCGCGAGCTGCTGTGGTCACTGTATATTGCCGAATCCGAGCGCGCCCTGGCGAGACAGGCATTGGAAAAAGCCCAAACGCTGGAGAAGGATATCGCCAAGCGCGTGGCAGCCGGTGAACTGGCGCGTACCGACCTGATCCTCTCGCAAAAGGAAACGCTGGCGCGGGAAGCGGCACGGGTCAGCGCGGACGCAGCCTATGAGGTTCTTGTGCAGAACTATCGCTTGGTGACCGGCCTGACAGATATCCCGACGCCAATCGATGAAGCCAAGGCCAGCATCGATACCATTGGTGACGATCATCCGGCACTGGTTGCGGCGCGATTTGCCTCTGAGCGGATACGCGCCGAACGCGATCAGGTGCGCGGCGAGAAGTACGCCAACCCGCTGCTGTTCATCGGTAGCAAATCGGAGAAGCCGGAATCCGGCGTCTCTTACGACACAGCCCTGATTGTGCAGGTCAACGTGCCGCTGGGAAGCAGTGCCCATGCCGCCCCCAAAACAGCCTCGGCGGAGTTGCGCCTGAGCGAGGCCGTCTCCCAACTTGCCACTGTACGCCGTGAGCTGGAGAACAGCCTGATCGAAGCGACGGCAGAATTGCAGCGGACAGCGCAGGCGGTGAGTTTGACGGAGCGACAACAGCAACTGGCCAGCGAGGGTATGCGCCTTACCCGACGCAGCTTCGAGCTGGGCGAAAGCGATGTATTCATGCTCTTGCAGGCAGGTGTACAGGCGCTGGAATCAGAGCATGACCTGCGCATCAGCCGGCTCAGGCAGGGACGCGCATTGTCCCGCTACAACCAGGCACTGGGAGTGATACCGGAATGAGAACATGGCTAGTTGCGGTTCTGATGTCGACAAATATTGCATTGGCCGCTGAGCCGCTGATTCGCTTCAGCAACGATCAGCAATCGGCACTGGGCATCCGCACCGAGACGCTGCAGCTCATCGGCGATAACTTCAGCCAGCGACTGCCCGGTGAAGTTGCAGTACCCAATGCCCGACTGCAGGTGGTTACCGCCGCACAGCAGGGCCTGGTAGAGGTGTTGCTGGTTGCAGCGGGGGACCAGGTCAGCAAGGAGCAGCCGCTGGTGCATATTCAGAGTCCCGGTCTGTTGGAGCTGCAGGGTGAGTATCTCGAACTGTTGACTCGCACAGACCTGGCCAAAGCCAATTATCTGCGTGACCGCAAGCTCGACAAGGAAGGCATCATTGCAAAGCGCAGACTGCTGGAATCGCAGTCGCATTACCAGGAACTCAATACCTCGCTGTCGCGCTCACGCCAGTCACTGCAACTGGCGGGCCTGGACCAGGCGTCGCTGGAGCGACTGGCATCGAAACGGGAATTGAGCAGTACCTTGATCGTGCGCTCGCCCCTGCAAGGCGTTGTCCTAGAACAGATGACGGCCGCCGGCAATCGGGTGGAGGCGGCCGACCCGCTGTACAAAATCGCCAATCTGGATCATTTATGGCTGGAAATTCATGTGCCGCTCGATCGGCTCGGTAGTACCGGGGTCGGTCAAAAGGTGCTGATACCTGCACTGGACGTGACCGGCACGATCATCAGTGTCGGACGCATGGTACATGGGGCAGACCAGGGTGTACTGGTGCGCGCGAAGATAACACAGGGTGTTGAAAAATTACGTCCCGGACAGTTCGTGCAGGTGCAGCTTGCCGTGGCGGAGGATGCCGAAAGTTATCGGGTGCCGCGCGGTGCCGTGGTGCGTTCTGCCGGTCAGAGTTACCTGTTTGTGGCGCGGCCGGGTGGCTTCGAACCGGTGGCAGTGCGTGTTTCCGCTGAGGAGTCGTCGTCTGTCATCGTACAGGCGCAGCTGCCCGGCGATGCCCGCATTGCTACCGGCGGTACGGCGGCAATCAAGGCCGCGTGGCTGGGAGGCGCCGAATAGTGCTCGATCGTCTTATCCGCTTTGCGCTGACGCAACGGGTGCTGATGCTGCTGCTGGTCGCGCTGATCGTCGGTGGTGGCTGGTATGCCTTCGATCGTACACCTATTGATGCTTTCCCGGATGTCTCCACCACCCAGGTCAAAATCATCATCAAGGCGCCCGGCATGACACCGGAAGAAGTAGAAACGCGCATTACCGCACAGATCGAGGTCGAGATGCTGGGCATTCCAAGGCAGTCGGTGCTGCGCTCGGTGACCAAGTATGCATTGACTGACATCACCGTTGATTTCGAGGAAGGCACGGATATCTACTGGGCGCGTCAGCAGGTGGCCGAGCGTCTCGCCGCGATTCGTGGTGATTTGCCCGAGGATATCAGCGGCGGTATTGCACCCATGACCACGCCGCTGGGAGAAATGTTCATGTTCACCATCGATGGTGGCAACCTGGACAATCAGCAACGACGCGACCTGCTCGACTGGGTAATTCGACCGGCACTGCGATCGGTACCGGGCGTGGCCGATGTCAATGCGCTCGGCGGCATTGTGAAAACCTATGAGGTGACGCCCGACAATGCGCGTATGTACGCGCGCGGCGTCAGCCTGGCCGAGCTCAGGGAGGCGCTGGAAAAAAATAATCGCAATGACGGCGCCGGCCGGCTGAATGATGGAGAAGAGGTGTTGCTGGTGCGCACCGAGGGCAGCATCCGTTATCTCGATGACATACGTGACATCGTGGTCCGCGCCGATGCCAGGGAACCGATTCGCGTTGCCGACCTCGCCAGTGTGCGTACCGGCGCACTGACACGTTATGGCGCCGTAACCCGGAATGGCAATGGTGAAGCCGTGGAGGGTCTGGTCCTGGGATTGCGCGGCGCCAATGCGCGCAAGGTGGTTGATGGCGTGCGTTCCAAACTCGACAACCTGATGAGCAGTTTGCCTGATGGCGTGGAAATCAATATTTTCTATGATCGGGGTCAGTTGGTAGACAAGGCAGTCGGTACGGTCACGCGGGCACTGATAGAAGCCAGTGTACTGGTGGTGATCCTGCTGGTGCTGTTCCTGGGCGATCTGCGCGCAGCCCTCACGGTTGCACTGATTCTGCCATTGTCGGCGCTGGCGACGTTTATTCTCATGCACCGCTTCGGTATGTCTGCCAACCTCATGTCGCTGGGCGGGCTGGCGATTGCCGTGGGTATGTTGGTCGATGCGGCGGTGGTGGTGGTTGAAAATATTACCACTCACCTGTCCCGGCACGATGGCGCTGCGCGCTTGCCACGCCTGCACCTGATTTATCGTGCCGCCGGTGAAGTCGCGGTTCCGGTAACCTCAGGCATCCTGATCATCATCATCGTGTTTCTGCCGCTGCTGACCTTGCAGGGCCTTGAGGGCAAGCTGTTTATTCCAGTTGCGTTGACTATCGTGTTTGCCCTCGGCGCATCCTTACTGCTGTCGCTGACCGTCATACCGGTGCTGTCGTCCTACCTGATCGGCAGGGTCTCGCATGATGAACCGCGCTTGGTGAAACTGTTGCAGGCTATCTATCGGCCGGCGCTTGGCTGGGCACTATCACACACGCGCAGCGTCGCAGGGGCTGCCATGTTGCTATTGGTGCTTGCCGCGCTGATTTATACTCAGATTGGAAAATCGTTCATGCCAACCATGGACGAAGGCGACCTGATCGTTCAGCTGGAAAAGCTCCCCTCGATCAGCCTGCAGGAGTCAATCGATATTGATATGCGCGTGCAGCGCAGCATCCTGGAGCGGGTGCCTGAGGTCACCGGCATTGTCGCGCGAGCCGGTTCAGATGAACTCGGTCTCGATCCAATGGGTTTGAATGAAACCGACAGCTTCCTGATTCTGAAGCCACGCGATCAGTGGCGCATGGACAGTAAGGACGATCTGATTGCCGAGATACGCACGGTGGTTGAAGACTTTCCAGGTGTCGGCTATGCCTTTACCCAGCCGATCGAGATGCGGGTCTCGGAAATGCTCACCGGCGTACGCGGTGACCTGGCGGTGAAGATCTTTGGCGACGACCAACAGTCACTCAATGCCAGTGCCGACGCAATAGTCGCCGTACTCAAGGAGCTCGAGGGTGCCGAAGACGTCTACACCTCCCGCAATGAGGGTGCGCAATACTACCAGCTGACAGCGGATCGCATGTCCGCAGGTCGCATCGGTATTTCCATGAATGACTTACAGCGTGATCTGCGCACCCAGATCGAGGGAGTTCAGGTCGGTACGGTGTACCAGGATGCGCGGCGCATTCCTCTAGTGATTCGTGGCCCCGAGCAGTTGCGCGATTCTCCCGCGGTATTCTCCAACCTGCGATTCGCCCTGCCAGACGGCGAGAATGTGGGGCTTGCCGACATTGTGCAGATCGAACGCAGCGAGGGACCTGTGGCGATCAAGCGCGAGCGCGGTAAGCGCATGGCAGTCGTGGTGGCTAACGTCTCGGGGCGCGATCTGGTGAGTTTTGTTGAAGATGCCAAACAGCTGGTAACCCGGAAGATAACTCTGCCGGCCGGATACTACCTGGAGTGGGGTGGCCAGTTTGAGAATCAACAACGCGCCGCCAAGCGTTTGTCTATCGTGGTACCGGTGGCACTGGGGCTGATTTTTCTGACGCTGTTTTCGACTTTTCGCTCGGTGCGCCAATCGGTGCTGGTACTGGTAAACATTCCGTTTGCGCTGATTGGCGGAGTGCTCGCACTGTGGGTCGCCGGCGAGTACCTGTCAGTGCCGGCCTCGGTCGGGTTCATTGCACTACTGGGTATAGCCGTGCTCAACGGCGTGGTTATGGTTACCTGGTTCAATCATCTGGTGGCACTCGGACGGCCGATCACCGAGGTGGTTAGCCAAGGTGCGCAACGGCGTCTGCGCCCGGTGCTAATGACCGCATCGATTGCAGCTTTCGGCCTGGTGCCGCTTTTGTTTGCCAGTGGCCCGGGTTCCGAGATCCAGAGACCACTGGCAATTGTGGTAATCGGCGGACTGGTGTCCTCGACGCTGCTTACACTGTTCCTGCTGCCCATCCTGTATCGCCGTTTCGGTGTGGTAAAAAACGGAGCCTGACATGGACCAATGCCTGCTTTCCCTGATCGTATCGCCGTCCATCGAGAATGCTGTCATCGACTGGTTGCTGGAGCGTGATGATATTCCAGGCTTTAACAGTTCACCAATTAACGGTCATGGAACCTCGACAAACACACTGACCTTACAAGAGCAGGTAGCGGGACATCGGCGCCAGGTGATTTTCCGGATGTGCCTGCCCGAGCAGGTGGCAAGGACGGTGCTTGAAGAGGTTCAGCGCTCATTCCACGGAAGCGGAATGCACTACTGGTTGATGCCGGTACTGGCTTCGGGTCATATAGTGTGAGTTGGCAGGTAAATAAACGCTGGTGATTTAGCGAGCCTTTGTGCAGCTTGCCCTACACCTGTAGCAGGTCCGGGCTTCATCTCTATCACCCATCTGACGGGATCTTCTATACTAAGCCGAGAAACCCCGGTTTTGTTTGCCGATGAACGCTATAGTCTGAAGGATCCGAACAGGCGGTATGATTCTGATAAGCAGGCAGGTTCTATCCTGTCTCGGAGCGGCTTTGATGCCCGTGGCGTATCCTTCAGTTAAAAGTTATGTATAGAAAGGAGTTACCATCATGTCAGTGGCAAAAATAACGGAAATGATTGCATCCTCGAACAAGGGCTTCGACGACGCCATTTCCAATCGCATCAAACGTGCCAACAAGACCTTGAAGAACATCAAGGGGGCCTGGGTAAAAGATCAGCAACTAACTGTTAATGAAGGAAAAATAACATAATACCGGGTTGTATTGAAAGTCACCTTCGTGTTGAAAGACTAACCGGCAGGCGATTACAATTGACAAGTCAGGGAAGGCCGCAGGATTCTGCTTGTAATATCCTTCTGGCTCATTGGCATTGCTTGAATAAACAGGATGGTGCTGTTCGATTTCATCGCAGACAAAATCAAAGCACTGATTGAGGCGGATAATCTTGGCACAATCGTGCTTGGGTGCTTTAATAGAAAAGCTTGTATGCAAGGACCGCCAGGAGCCATAAGATGAGTACAAACAGCCCACAAATCAATGACGATCCGATGTACCGCCTGCTGCGCGATGGCGCGGTGGATGAATTCAACACACGGCGTGCCGGCGGCGAAGAGTGCAACCTTCGTGGCTGTGATTTCCGCCATCTTGACCTGCGCCAACTCGATGCCAGGGGACTCGATTTACGTGATTGCTACTTCAGACAAAGCGATCTGCGCGGCGTCGACCTGTCACAAGCGAAGCTGGAAGGCGCCAGCATCAACGCCGCCAAGATCTCCGGCGCCTACTTCCCCCGGGAGCTGAGCGCCGAGGAACTCACCCTGTCTCTGGTACACGGCATCCGCATGCGTTACCAAATGGGTTAACCCGCATTTCTCTCGGGGTTAATCAGTTTCCAGTAATTCCACATAGCCCGCGTACCAGAAAATCGAATCGCCCAGGTAAGCACGTACCTGATCGAGGTGGGTGGAGACTTTTTTCTGCAGCTCCGCGTCTTTTCGCAAAGCCGGGTGCACTCGGCTTAAACGCGTCAGGGTGGCAGTTGCCGACGGCAACGGGCTGTCATCCAGCGCTAGCGCGCCATCCAGCATCGGAATCAAAGGGGTATCACTCTGTATCCAGCGCTTGTTGCGGTAATAACGCTGCCAGGCCAGGCGCACCATCTGCCCCGCCAATGCCTGATACTGTGTTTTTCTCCGCGGGTTGTGCTGACTCCAGTCCCAAAGCCCCTGGGCAACCAGCGCGTAGTCTTCCAGTGTGGCGTCGGCGATGGCACGTTTGCCGTCCCGTGCCCGCACCAGGTGGTCAGCATCCCACAGCGTGTCGCTGATATAACCGGCCAGCCTGTCAGCCGGCCCGCCATAACGAGAATCTCCCGTGACTGCATGCCCTGCCGCCAGCGCACTGAGCGCCAGGCCATTCCAGGCCGCCAGACCCTTGTCATCCGCGAGCAGAGTCCGGCCTGACCTGGCGTTCCGCAAAACCTTTGCCGCCGACGCCAGCACTTGATGCAGCCGTGTGGTACTCCAGCCCAGACTTTTGGCGACATCATCAGCTGTCCCCTGCCAGATCGGCAATTTTCCATGTTCAGACTGGGCGGACTGCTTGCCGAACCAGGCCGCACGAACTGCCTGCAGTTGCTCTTCACTTAACACCCGTTCCAGCTCAGCATCATCCCACAGGTAATAAAAACCCTCACGGCCCTGCTCATCAACCGCCGAAAAACTGCTGATGAAATAGGCCCCGCCGCGCTGCATATCCTGCAACAGGAAATCCAGCGTATTCAGTCCAATGTCCCGGTAATAAGATGACTGGAACTGCGCGCCGGCCTGCAGGTACAGCTGCGCCAGTTGGGCGTTGTCATAGAGCATCTTTTCATAGTGCGGAACCTGCCAGTCGGGATCGGTGACATAGCGGAAAAAGCCCCCGCCCAGTTCATCATGCATGCCCTGGTCCGCCATGCGATCCAGGGTCAACCTGATAAAACCGTCCTGCGATGTATCGTCCTGCTGTTCGCGTATCCATAACAGCGCCCGCAGCTGCGATACCATGGGAAACTTGTTCTGCCGCCCGAAGCCCCCGGCCAACTCATCCTTAAGCTGATCGGTCTGCACCTGCATACCATGCAGCACTGACAGCGTGTCCGGCTTCGCGGCAGTGTCGGACAGGCGAATCTTCCGCCACTGCTCCATGGCGTCGCGAGCCATCTGCTGTAGCTGCGCGGGGTCCTTTTTCCAGCCGTCGCGCAGCTGTTCAAGAGCCTGTCTGAAGCGTTCCGGCGGAACATAAACCATGCCCAGCAGGGGATAGCCGTCGGGCGTTAAAAATACATTCAGCGGCCAGCCGGCGTGGCCGCGTGTCAACTGCACAAACTCGATCAGGTGGGCATCCAGCGCCGGCGCCAGTTCACGATCGACTTTCACCGGCACGAAATAGTCGTTGAGCAGTTTCGCCAGCAGCGGGTCCCGGTAACTTTCGCGCTGCATGACGTGACACCAGTGGCAGGAAAAATAACCGATGGAAACCAGCAAGGGCCGGTTAAGCTCGCGCGCTTTCTGCAAAGTCTCGCGACTCCAGGCCTGCCAGTGCACCGGGTCTTCGGAATGCATCGCAAGATAGGGGGACGGATGATTGACGAGCTGGTTCTTCAGTGCATCGGCGCTTGCCAGGGCAACCTCTGCCAGCAGCAGAAACAGCACAACAAAAGTATACTGCCTCATAGACGCGCCTTGCCTTGGCGCCTACAAGAAACTCTGGAATCGTCAATTGATACGGGGCAATACACTAAGCACGCCGCGCGTCACCCACCGGGGTTCCGCTTTTCTTCATCCTCGATACGATCCAGTTCCCGCTCCATGTCCGCGTCCGTCATGGGCGGTTCGTACTCTCCGTGAGCGCTGCTTTCCGGCTCCTTTTTCGGTGCGAAGCGTTCGCCCAGAAACACACCCACCTCAAACAGTAACCACATGGGTAACGCCAGCAGCGTTTGCGAAATGATATCCGGCGGCGTCAGCATCATACCGATGACAAAGGCGCCAACGACGACATAAGCACGCTTGTCCTTTAAAGACTTTGGCTCCACCACGCCGGTCCACACCAGCAGCACCACGGCAACCGGGACCTCAAATGCAATGCCAAAGGCAAAAAACAGGGTGAGGACAAAATCGAGATAACGGCTGATATCCGTCATCACCTCGACGCCCTGCGGTGCAGTGTGTGTCAGAAACCCGAATACCAGCGGAAATACGACAAAATAGGCGAAGGCAGCACCGATATAAAACAGTGCGGTACTGGACACCAGCAGCGGAATGACGCGTTTGCGCTCATGCAGATACAGGCCAGGCGCAACAAACGCCCACAGCTGATAGAGAATAAACGGCATGGCGATAAAGATCGACATCACCAATGCCAGTTTGAAGGGCGTGAAAAACGGTGACGCCACGTCAATGGCCACCATGGAACTGCCTTCCGGCAGGTGTGCTGTCAGCGGCCCGGCCAGCTGGGTAAACAGCCAGTTGGCAAACGGCGTCAGGCCGAGGAAAACGACGGTGACAACCAGCACCACGCGCAGCAGTCGGTCGCGCAATTCAATCAGGTGAGAGACAAAAGGTTGTTCTTCGCCTTCTTCCGGCTGCAGCTTGTTATCCGCCTGCGTCATTCGGATTCTTTGCTGGCGCTTCATTGTCTGCCGGTTGGCGTTGTTCGGCGACGGGCTGCTGTGTTTTCTGAATCGTCTGCTTGGTGTCTTCGACAATATCGTACAGTTCGGGGACTTCCGCCTGCTTCGCCAGGGTTTGCTTTAATTCATCGGCGGCAATTTCACGATCGATATCCGCTTTCACCGTGGAGACGAAGCGGCGCGCCCGCCCCAGCCACAGCCCGGCGGTCCGCGCCACGCGCGGCAGGCGTTCCGGCCCGATGACCAGTAAGGCCACAACACCGATAATAGTCAGTTCCCAGAAACCAATGTCGAACATGATCGTTCAACGCGCAGTCCAGCCTGGGCTAGACTTTGTCGTGTTCCTTGGAAGTCACTTCACCATTGATAACCCGGCCAGGCCGGTCTTCCAGCTTGCCTTCCTCGCCCTTGGTCTGATCGTCCTCTTTCATGGCATGACGGAAACCCTTGATGGCGCCACCAAGGTCGCCGCCGAGATTTTTCAGGCGTTTGGCGCCAAACAACACCAGCACGATGGCCAGAATAATCAACAGTTGCCAGATACTGATACCCATAACTTTCTCCTGTGACGGTGCCAGACACGCAAGCCGCAGCCGTCAGAACCTCAAGAACCGTTGCGCGCCGCTTTTTCTTTCAGACCCGACAGGCCAAAGCGGCGTTCCAGCTCACTCAACACCCTGTCAGGATCCACGCCCTGGTGGACCAGCATTACCAAGGTATGAAACCACAAATCGGCAGTCTCATAAACCAATTCATCGGCATCTCCGCCTTTTGCTGCAATCACGGTTTCCGTGGCTTCTTCACCGACTTTTTTCAGAATGCTGTCCAGCCCCTTGTCATAGAGACCGGCCACGTAGGAAGAATCCGGTTCAGCCTGTTTGCGCTGTTCCAGCACTTTTGTCAGCTGTCGAAGGATATCGTCCGCCATATCAGCGCTTTCCATACATCTCCGCGGGATCTTTCAGCACCGGCTCGACGCTGTTCCACTCGCCGTTTTCCAGCCGCTGATAAAAACAGCTGCGCCTGCCGGTATGACAGGCGATGCCACCTTTCTGTTCCACCTGCAGGATAATGACATCATTATCGCAATCCAGACGTATTTCCTTAATCAACTGCTGGTTTCCTGACTCTTCGCCCTTGTGCCACAGCTTCTGCCGGGAGCGCGACCAGTACACCGCGTGGTCGCCCTGCGCAGTCAGTTGCAGCGCCTCGCGATTCATCCACGCCATCATCAGCACGCGCCCGTCTTCAACATCCTGTGCAATAACGGGCACCAGGTCGTCAACATCCCATTTAACGGCATCTAACCAGTTGTATGACATAAAACGCTCGTTATGGGGGAATCTACAGGCGCACTTCTATACCACGCCCGGCCATATACCGTTTGGCTTCGGCAATGCTGTATTCCGCAAAATGAAAAATACTGGCCGCCAGCACCGCATCGGCCTCACCTTCCAGTATCCCTTCGGCCAGATGCTCCAGATTCCCGACACCGCCGGAGGCAATCACCGGCACATCCACTGCCTCGCAAACCGTACGGGTCAACGGCAGATCAAAACCGTTTTTGGTACCGTCCCGGTCCATACTGGTCAGCAGAATCTCACCGGCACCGTAGGCCACCATTTTTTCTGCCCACCCGATGGCATCGATACCGGTAGGTTTTCGCCCGCCATGGGTAAAGATTTCCCAGCGCGGTTTGCCACTGCCTGAGCCGTCGTCGACCTGCTTGGCATCAATAGCCACAACGATACACTGGGACCCGAATTTATCCGCCGCCTCACGCACAAAGCCGGGATTAAACACCGCAGCGGTATTGATCGCCACCTTGTCTGCACCCGCGTTCAGCATACGGCGAATATCGGCGAGTTCGCGTATACCGCCGCCAACGGTGAGCGGTATGAACACTTCACCGGCCACTTGATCCACCACGTGCACCATGGTTTCGCGCTGTTCATGGCTGGCGGTGATATCCAGAAAGGTCAGTTCATCGGCGCCTTCCATGTCGTAGCGGCGCGCAACTTCGACGGGGTCGCCGGCATCGCGAATATCGACGAACTGGACACCTTTAACGACACGACCGGCGTCGACGTCCAGACAGGGAATGATTCTTTTTGCCAGTGACATGTACCCGATCCCTTATCCGACCCGTCATGCATCGACCAGTTTCTGTGCTTCAGCAAGATCGATACTGCCCTCATACAGGGCGCGGCCGATAATGGCGCCCATGATGCCCTCTTCCGCGACTGCCTGCAGCGCCTTGATGTCGTCCAGGGTGCTGATACCGCCCGATGCAATGACCGGCGTACTGATTTCACTGGCCATTTTTACGGTGGCCTCGACATTCACACCCTGCATCATGCCATCGCGGCTGATATCGGTATAAACGATGGCCTCGACACCATCGCGTTCAAAATGCTGTGCCATGTCGATAACATCGTGATTGGACAGCTTGGACCAGCCGTCAATGGCCACTTTGCCGTCCTTCGCATCCAGACCGACGATAATATGCCCCGGGAACTCCAGACACAGATCATTGATAAAGTGCGGCGCGCTCACCGCCTTGGTGCCGATAATGACGTATTGCACCCCGGCATCAAGATACAGCTGTACCGTGTCTTCATCGCGAATACCGCCACCAAGCTGGATCGGCACATCCGGGAACGCGTCAGCGATTCGCCGAACCACCCCGGTGTTCACCGGTTGGCCGGCAAAGGCCCCATTCAGGTCAACCAGATGCAAACGCCGCGCACCGGCATCCACCCAGCGCTGCGCCATATCCAGCGGATCGTCGGCAAAAACGGTTTCCTCCTCCATGCGCCCCTGGCGGAGTCGCACACATTTACCGTCTTTCAGATCAATGGCGGGGATAAGCAACATGCTTTCGTCCTCATTTTACCAAGTCCAACATTGGAGATAGCCCACATACCTCTTTGTATGCTCAGCGTGTCCCGTCAAGGTATGTGGGCTATCCAACGCACTCATTATGAAGTCTCATTCTAATAGGGCCCGGATCAGACCTGGCCATCCCAAGCACTGAAATTCCGCAACAGCTGCAAGCCGCCCCGCTGGCTTTTTTCCGGGTGAAACTGCACGGCAAACAGGTTTTCACGCGCCAGCGCACAACAGAATTCACGCCCGTATTCAGACGTGGCTGCCTGCAGATCGCTGTCGACCGGGGCTGTGTAGTAGCTGTGCACGAAATAAAAGCGGCTGTCCTGTGCAATACCTTGCCAGAGCGGATGACTATTCTGGTGCACCTGGTTCCAGCCCATGTGCGGCACTTTCAGCTTGTTACCGCCGGCAGTATGCATATTCTCCGGGAAACGCAATACTTCCCCCGCCACCAGTCCCAGGCAGGCGGTACCGTTATTTTCCTCACTGCGCTCAAACAAGGCCTGCATACCCACACAGATGCACAGCGTCGGCTTACTGGCCACGCTTTGCCGCGCAACCTCACCGAGGCCGGTACGAGCCAGTTCTTCCATAGTGTGGCCTATGCCGCCGACGCCGGGAAATACCACTCGATCAGCCGCCATAATGGCCTCGGGATCGGAGCTGATCATCACCCGCGCATCCGCGGCAACGTGCTCCAGCGCCTTGGCGATGGAATGCAGATTCCCCATTCCGTAATCAATGATGGCGATCGTTGACATGACGTAAAGATCGATAACCCGGCTGACAAACCGGTGCTGCCCGGCCTACAAGCTCCCCTTGGTGGACGGCATTATCCCGGCCATGCCCGGATCCGCCTCAACCGCCATACGCAATGCCCGACCAAAGGCCTTGAAAACAGTCTCGGCAATATGGTGCGCATTGTCGCCGCGTATGCAATCGATGTGCAACGTGGCTTTGGCGTGGTTGACAAAGCCCTGAAAAAATTCGTGTAACAGATCGACATCAAAATCGCCGATACGGGCGCGGGCGAAACTGGCGTGGTATTCAAGCCCTGGACGCCCGGAAAAATCGATTACCACCCGTGACAGTGCCTCATCCAGCGGAACGTAGGCGTGTCCATACCGGCGGATGCCCTTCTTGTCACCCAGCGCCTGATCAAATGCCTGCCCCAGTGCAATACCGACATCCTCCACGGTGTGGTGCGCATCGATGTGCAAATCCCCTTTTGCGGCAATGGTGAGGTCCAGCAAACCATGGCGGGCGACCTGATCGAGCATGTGCTCGAGGAACGGCACACCGGTATCCAGTTTCGCATTTCCGCTGCCCTCCAGGCTCAGACCGACCTCGATCTGCGTCTCAAGGGTATCACGCTTTACCTTTGATTTTCTTGAAGGCATTGTTTGTTCAATTAAAACAGGAAGTCACCGGTAGTTTGTATCGTAGCTGAAATCCGGCTTTTAGAGAACCGCCAGTTTGAAACTTATTTTGTTGATCTGTACCAGTGAATTTGCTCCAATGAGACCAAGTGTTCCAAAAGTGTGCACGCATGCCAACCCGAAAACTAGAAAAAGTCGTTTCACTCAAAGACATCAAGGTTGCCTGTCAGCAATGCAGCCTGAACGAGCTGTGTTTGCCGGTAGGAATCGGGCACGATGATCTTGATCGCCTGGATTCGATTATCGATCGCAAACGCCCGCTGCTGCGCGGCGACCACCTGTTTCGTATCGGGGACCCGTTTGAGTGTCTTTACGCGGTGCGCTCCGGTTCATTAAAGACCTATGCGACATCGGCAGACGGTCAGGAACAGGTCATGGGCTTTCATCTGCCCGGGGAACTGGTCGGCCTTGACGCCATCGCAGAAGGCGACTATCCACTGGCGGCAAAAGCGCTGGAAACCACCAGCATCTGCGAAATTCCGTTTCACGACCTGCAATCTCTGGGCACGCAGTTACCCGGCCTGCAACACGAGTTGTTGCGCGTCATGAGCAAGGAGATCCGCAATGACGAACATAATATGGTCATACTGGGACAGAAATCCGCTGAAGAACGACTCGCCGCATTTCTTATAGGCATATCCAACCGATTTATGAGGCGTGGATTCTCCGCCAGTCAGTTCAACCTCAGCATGTCACGCAGCGATATCGGCAACTACCTCGGGCTGGCGCTGGAAACCGTCAGCCGTTTATTTACCCGCTTCCAGAATGAAGGCCTGTTGCGGGTCGACCGCAAACACATCGAATTGATCGACCGTACCAAGCTGTGTGTGTTTTCCGGAGCACGCTGTACTGATGGCCTCCCCGAGCAACAGACCCGCCACTGATCTACTCTAAAACTGAAGACTATTAGCAAAAACTGATATACAATTGATCTGCGTCAATGCAGAGAGCCGTATCTACCTCCAGAGTGGACACCCGGTTTCAACATTAGCTCGGGAGGTGCATTGATGCGTACTTTTGGTATGGCTGACGGGTCGCTGCCAGATGCTGGCTACGTGCTACAGCCCCCCCGAACTGATGTCGAATTGATGATATTTGAACTCGGAGCCGGAAATATATTCTGATACATTCCCTATCGCTTAACGGCAACGGTGCAAGCCGTTGCTTTTCCTTAAAAACTATCAACTCATAGGAAAACGCTATGGATTCACAGACCACGTATAACTACAAAGTTGTGCGCCAGTTCACCGTGATGACCGTCGTCTGGGGCATCGTCGGCATGCTGGTCGGCGTCATCATCGCGGCTGAGCTGGTGTGGCCTCAGTTAAGTATGGACTTGCCCTGGCTGCACTTTGGCCGCCTGCGACCATTACACACCAACGCCGTGATTTTCGCCTTTGGCGGTTCGGCCCTGTTCGCCACCTCTTATTACGTGGTGCAGCGCACCTGCCAGGCACGGCTGTTTTCCGATGGTCTGGCGGCTTTCACCTTCTGGGGCTGGACAGTCGTGATCCTGCTGGCAGCCATCACGCTTCCCCTCGGCCTCACCAGTGGCAAGGAATACGCTGAACTGGAATGGCCCATCGATCTGCTGATCACCGCCGTCTGGGTCTCCTATGCCCTTGTATTTTTCGGCACTATCATGAAACGCCGGGTGAAGCATATCTACGTGGCCAACTGGTTCTACGGCGCCTTTATTCTTACCGTAGCCGTTCTGCACCTGGTCAACAGCGCCGCCCTGCCGGTTTCGCTGACCAAGTCCTACTCTGTTTACCCGGGCGCTATCGACGCCATGGTGCAGTGGTGGTACGGACATAACGCGGTGGGCTTCTTCCTCACCGCCGGCTTCCTCGGCATGATGTACTACTTCGTACCCAAACAGGCGGGCCGTCCGGTGTACTCCTACCGCCTGTCGGTGGTGCACTTCTGGGCGCTGATTTCCACCTACATGTGGGCCGGTCCGCACCACCTGCACTACACCGCGTTGCCGGTATGGGCACAATCGCTGGGCATGGTATTTTCCCTGATTCTGCTGGCACCCTCCTGGGGCGGCATGATCAATGGCATCATGACCCTGTCGGGCGCCTGGCACAAACTGCGCACCGACCCGATCCTGAAATTCCTGATCGTATCGCTGTCCTTTTACGGCATGTCGACCTTTGAAGGCCCGATGATGTCGATCAAGACCG
>Ga0316198_10000105_pt1 | contig 34946 bp, 33 predicted proteins | sample OudBieAanoxic_MG_FD_204935 | JGI IMG/M metagenome (GOLD analysis project Ga0316198, IMG submission 204935) | Coastal sediment microbial communities from Oude Bieten Haven, Netherlands - site A anoxic | ecosystem: Environmental > Aquatic > Marine > Coastal > Sediment | place: Netherlands... | reverse complement strand
CCTAGGGTGAAGCGGCATCCCTTGTGGTAATGATCCTGTTTACACTATGCCTCTGGCCCCTTGCATTCAGCGATCAAAGAAAAATCGTACGATGGGAAGGTGCGGCGTTTATAATTTTCTATTTTATTTACATCGTCTGGCAGGCAGTGAAAAATTTCGTATGACGTTATCCAAGATCAAACTCACAAGGCGGCTTGCCGGAGCAACTCCCGATCTACATATCCCGAATCACCGGCCGACTTCTTTTAGCTTAAATTCTACACGTTTTGTGGCACCAAATTAATTTGACTTTGTAATTTTTTTATTTCTTTTATTTCGGCTATTTCCGATTACATGTCTCCTAGGCCATTGTGCCTTCTCAAAGTTTACTTGAAAATATGCGCAATCTTTCGATTTGAATATTTTCCTGACCGAGCTTCAAAATATCCAGAATAACTTCGGCAACGATCTCGCCTCGGTAAAATAACCTCACCACCAACGCTAGGGAGGCCACTACCACAACCGATCAGGTTGCCCGGTGTCCGGGCTACCGCAATCATATTTATCAGACAAAAAACACGTCAGGTCTTGCAAGCCCATTCTGATTCCATTATTAAATATTTGAGGGGTCGGGGAGTTTTTGGAAACACCCCCTGCCCGTAACCTATTAATATTTATGGTAAAAATAGCACTAGACATAAGTTTTTGTAATTGTTATGAATAATCTTAACAATATCAACAAGAAAGGAGATTATTCATGGCCAGAAAATCGAACAAGATTTCGACACGTTGGATCCGTGAAACCCGTAATGATTTTAGAGCCTTTTTGGATGAAACCGATTTTCCTGATCCTAAGCGCCTCGGAGAACGTGGTCCTGCTTTTACGTATCCAGAATGGTTGATTATGTTCATTGCTATCTTGTCTGTTAAGCTGAAAATAAAAACATATGTTCAAATCCATAAAATGTCCGTTAAGTATTGGGACGTGATCGCCGAAGGATTCGATTTGAAGCCGATAAGCGAAAGACAACTAAGGGAAAGGTTAAAAAAAATCCTTCATTTCCCTGGAAAACCAGCAGCGTTTATCTTTCAGCTGTTTCCTGAACTTGACCAAAGACAGGGTGGTCAGTGCTGATAAAATGATGAATAAAGCCAAGGGGCCTGTCTGGCACAAAAAATACAAAGATAAGGGAATCGTACCCAAAAACCTGCGGGCACTGGATAAAGAGGCTACCTGGTGTAAATCGAATGCCGATGGCTGGGTTTATGGCCATGGCAGTTTTAGCCTTACATCACATAAAGTCCCATTTTTAGGCGCATTTATATGGATGAAAAACAGTGCCAACGAAGCCAAGAAAATGTGGCTGGAAACGTCTCATTTCAAAGATCAAATTGACTACGTTGCCATGGACTCGAAGGCAGATAATTCAAGGCATTTTCGAGAATATAAAAGGCAACGAAAGATAAACTTGATTACTTGCTGTCGCAAAAACATGGATAAGACAAGCCATCGCAGAGAAATGATCAAGTTTATGGCAAAACCAAAACATAAAAAGATTTACCGTGAAAGAGGATTTAAAGTCGAGCCGATGCAGGGTTTGGTGAAGGATATATTTGACTTAAACCGTTGCTGGATGCGAGGTAACGAGAACAATCGTTGGCTGTTCGCTGCAATGGGTTTAACTATCCAAATGCATCAACTCGAAGCATTTAAACAAAGTAAATCAACTTGGATTATCAAAGATCGGGTTTTGGGATAAACTCCCCGACCCCTCAAATAACTTGACAAAACCCAATAAACATTGGGGAGGTTTAGTGCTCGCTCTTCCAATCAGAAGAAAGGAACCCGTATGAAAACGAACAAATTATTAACGGTAGCTGTGTCTATCATGATGGTAGCCGGTCTCATAACCGTCTCGTACAGGCAGCAAAAGAAAAAATGATCACACAAGAACCTGTCATGAAAATGACAACACCAATACCGAAGAATACTACCACCCCGGATAAGGTGGAGACTCCAATCGGTACTCTGGAGTTCTTTGATGCTGTCCCGATAGGAGATACCACTGAGAAGGTCTATGATTATGTGGACCGGGCAAGAGCAGTGGATGTTTTTATCAATATGACTCCTGCGGTTTCTGTCTACCATATACGACAGGGACAGCGGGATTTGGGCCATACCAAATCCAATCAGATTGTGATTGCAGAGAACATGCCTGATTCGAAGCCACTGGTGTTGACCTGGAACAATACCTCACTCTACACTTGGGGTTTTCTGGATCTCAAAAATGACGGCCCCACCGTTATCGAGATTCCGCCTGATGTACTGGGCATTCTGGACGACATGTATTTTCGGTACATTACCGATATGGGGGCGGCCGGGCCCGACAAAGGTAAGGGGGGGAAATATCTGATACTGCCTCCTGGGTACGAAGGGGATGTACCCGAGGGGTATTATGTATTTAAATCCAAGACATATGGCGTATGGAACTTCATGCGCGGCTACGTGCGAGACAGTGTTGAGGCCGCCGCGAAAAACATTAAGGCTAATCTCAAGGTCTATTCGTTGAGCCAAAAGGATAATCCACCGGAGATGGAGTTTAAAAGCATGTCCGGTCTGGCAGGGTACAATACCATCATGCCAAATGATTTCAGCTTCTATGAGAGTCTTAATGCACTCATCCAGGAAGAACCCCTCGATTTTCTCGATCCCCAGACGAGAGGCCAGATTGCAGCCATCGGCATTGTCAAGGGAAAGCCTTTCAATCCCGATGAAAGAATGAAGAAACTGCTCTCGGAAGCTGCTGCCATAGGTACCGCCTACGCCCGTGCAAATACGGTCTTTCCACGCGACCAGGGCCACAGGTACTACCCTGATACCGGCAGCGAATGGGTGATGGCTTTTGCCGATAATGACACCTATTTTCTGAAAGACGGCGCCCGACGTTTCGACTCACGCCTGTGGATGCATTTCAATGCCGTTTGTGTCACGCCTGCCATGGCCTTGACTAAACCCGGTGCTGGTTCGCAGTATGCAATCGCCGGGTTGGATTCCAAGCATCGCCCTCTTGACGGAGCGAAAACTTACAAGCTGCATTTGCCACCGAAATTCCCGGTCAAAGACAACTGGTCGGTGACCATCTATGACACTCAGACTCGCAGCATGCTTCAGACCGATCAAAAGTTTGCCGGCATCAATAGTCTCAGTGGCAAGGTGAAAGAGAATGAAGATGGTTCTATCGACGTTATTTTCTCTCCTAAAGCACCTGAGGGTATGGAAGACAACTGGGTGCAGTCAGTCCCCGGAAAAAGCTGGTTTATCATCCTGCGGGCATACGGACCACTAGCACCCTGGATTGACAAGACCTGGCGGCCGGGTGAGATCGAACTGGTGAAATAGGAGGGGATCGCAACGCCCGACAACCTGGAAACGCGCCTCGGCACCTTGAAACTCTTCGACGGGTTTCCAGACAAGGAGACCGTTCAAAAGGTATATGACAACCTCGACTTTCAGTGGGGTAAGGTCAATCGAATATTGGAGCAGGTTTATGAAACGTTTGGTTAATGGTTTTGGAAAAGCATTTATTCGATTTTGCCTGCTGGCGATGGCGGGATGGGCTACGGTTGCCATTTTCTATTCAAACCTGCCTGTTCTTATACGGCCATGGGTTGCCGGCTTTTTTGCAATTGGCAGCCTTTTGGTTCTTTTTGGCAAGTACAGCACCAGGCGGTCACGACTGGTCTTTTTGGCGGCCTTTGCACTGGTGCTCATCTGGTGGCTGCTCATACCGCCGAGCAATAACCGGGACTGGCAACCCGATCTGGAGACGCTTTCCTGGGCGGATATTGCAGGAGACACGGTCACGGTCCACAACATCCGTAATAGCGATTACCGGTCCGAGACCGATTTTACCGTTCGGTATTACGACAAAACATTTGATCTGTCTAAATTGAAGAGTGTCGACTTCTTTCTGGTCTATTGGGGATCGCCGAAAATAGCTCATACCATGATGAGCTTTGACTTCGAGGGACAAGGAAACGTCTGTTTCTCCATTGAGACCCGCAAGGAAAAGGGGGAGGATTATTCCACCATCAAAGGGTTCTTTCGCCAATACGAGATCATCTATGTCGTGGCTGACGAACGTGATCTGGTCCGCCTGCGGACAAACTACCGCGAGGAGGGCAAGGGAGAGGACGTCTACCTCTACCGGCTGAAGGCCAGTCCGGAGGTTGCCCGCAAGGTGTTTCTCAGTTACCTGGAGGAAATCAACCGCCTCAAAGAGCAGCCCCAGTGGTACAACGCCCTGACCGATAACTGCACCACCAGTATCCGTCAGCATACTATGCCCTATAACCCTGATTCCCGGCTTGACTGGCGATTGATCGTCAACGGCTACATCGACGAGATGCTCTATGAGAGGAAGACGATTGATACAGGCTTACCGTTCGCGGAGCTGAAAAAGCGGAGTTACATCAACCCAAAGGCCCAGGCCGCTGACAAGGACCCGGCATTCTCGCAGCTGATTCGTGTGGGACTTCCGGAAAAGGAGATGGAGTAATGATACGACGAATGATCCGTTTTGGCGCAGGTACCGTGCTGATGGTTTGTCTGGTATTCCTTTCCGGCTGCGCCACTCCGGTCGGGGTCAACAGGGTCTCCCCGCGTGAAGCCTATCAGGACGCCTTTGCCAACCCATTGAATGCGGGAGTGCTCGGTGATCAGTCCAGGTACGTGCTCGGCCGCTATGATTTGCTGAAGAAATTCGACAAGGAGCCGGCGGTCACCATCGCTGCTCTTCATGAAGAGGCGCTTAGTGATGATCGAGGGGATATCCTCTACACCCTTGCCGAGTGCTCCTATTTTTACGGCAGCCAACTGGCTGACAGCCACAATGAGCAAGAACAAAAGCTATCCCCCGACTATTTTCTGCTTTCGGCGCTCTATTCCTACTATTTTGTCAGCGGCGAGCGTTCCAAACAGCGTCTGAGCATATTTGATCGCCGTGTCCGCACTGCTGTAGATATGTACAATTTCAGCCTGTGGCTAGCTTTCGCAACCGGTGATACCGAGGGGCTGGTCCTGAAAACTGCTGTGCGCAAACTCCCGTTCGGTACCATATCCATCTCTCTTGACACATCTCAGTTCTCCTGGGAAATGGAGGAATTTGAGAAATTCCTATCGGCTGACCAGTACGCGGTTCGCGGCGTATCCGTGCGCAACCGGACGGCGGGTATCGGCATGCCGCTGATCGCCCTCAGGAAAAAGACCGACAAAAGGGTCTCTCCCGGCGAGGCAGAGGCGGTGACCGCCATTCTACGCGTCCAAGGTGATCTGACAGCCCTAAGCGCCGGTACGGCCCGCGCTGCCCTGGAGCTTTACTCGACGCACGATACCAGCACCGTAAACACGAATGACGGCATTGCGATACCGCTTGAAAGCGATCTTACCACTCCAATGGCCTACCTGCTTGAAGGCTCTACGTTATTTGATCTCGACTTAATGTCCTTTTTGGGCAGAGAGCCCAATAAAATCCCCGATGGCCTCTACATGACGGAGCCCTATCGCCCCGGTAAGATCCCAGTCGTTTTCGTCCATGGCACAGCCAGTAATCCGGTCTGGTGGGTAGAGATGTTCAACACCCTCCGCTTTGATCCGCTGATCAGGGAGAAATACCAGTTCTGGTACTTCGTCTACACCAGCAACAAGTCGGTTGTCATTTCCGCCGCCGAACTGCGTGACGCGCTGCGTGACAAGGTGGCCGCTATCGACCCGCAGGGAAAGGATCCGGCCCTGCAGCAAATGGTGGTGGCCGGCCACAGCCAGGGCGGCCTGTTGACCAAGTATACTGTGGTTGATACCGGTGAAAGCCTGGTGCGTGCGCTAACCGGAAAGAATCTTGATGCTCTGCAGATGCCCGAAGAAAGCAAGGCCAGGATACGTCATCTGCTTGTCCTCAAGCCCCTTCCCTTCGTAAAGAAAGTCATTTTCCTCAGCACCCCTCACCGGGGAAGCTTTAGGAGCAAAGAGTGGAACCGGAACCTGGTCCGGTGGCTGGTCAATCTGCCGGCCACTGTAATCCAGGACTCCCTGAAGTACTATGACTATATGACCGGTGACGTAATAAAATTCTTGGGAGGCGAAAAGACCATCTTCACCAGTGCCGACAGCATGTCGCCGGACAATCCGCTGCTCGAGGCCCTGGCGGAGATCCCGCTGGCAACCGGGGTGACGGGACATTCAATCATTGCGATCGAGACTGATGGCGACCCGAAGCTCGGCAATGACGGCGTCGTTGAATACAGCAGCGCCCACCTGGAGGGCATGGCGTCGGAATTTATTGTCAAAAGCGATCATTCCAGCCAATTGAACCCGCTGGCCATTGATGAGGTGCGGCGGATATTGGTGGAAAATCTGGCCGTTTTTTCTCCGAGCAATTAAGTCACTTATAACAGAGGCGTTTTACGCGAAAGTGAGCTACCAAGAAAAATACAACAGTGCAAGTGTTTCTTCTTTTTTCTGCGTGCCGGGCCGTAGCTCATCGAAGCGTAGGCTGGACACCGTTTTATTCAAATCATAGGAGGTATAATCAGATGAAAAAGACAGGCCCAAAATCAGTAAAAATGGTTGTACGTTGTATGTCCGTCGTGGCGTTGTCCCTGATAATTCTATTCGGTACATCCGCGGGGGTAATGGCAGATGAGGCAGATGCCAAGAAGATCCTTAAAGCCATGTCCGATTACATGGCGGCGCAAAACTCTATCTCGTTTGACTTCGATGCCACCCTCGAAGTCGTCACCAATGATGAACAAAAACTTGGCTTGGCGAGCTCAGGCACCCTCACCCTCAACCGGCCGGACAAGATCCGTGTCGCACGCGCCGGTGGGTTTGCGGATGTCGAGTTGTCCTTTGACGGGAAAACGTTGACGCTGCTGGGCAAGAACCTCAATGCTTATACGCAGCTTGACGTGCCAGGCACGATCGATCACCTGGTCGACGAATTGAAGGACAAATACAATCGGCCGTTGCCTGCTGCAGATTTGCTGCTGGCCAATTCCTACGATGAGCTGATGCGTGATGTCATCGACGTAAAAGACCTTGGCAGCGGTGTGATCGGCGGCGTTGAATGCGATCACCTGGCGTTTCGGACGAACGAGGTTGACTGGCAGATCTGGATCTCCCAGGGTGAGCAGCCCGTTCCTTACCGCTATGTCATCACCTCCAAACTCATTAGCGGTGGACCGCAGTACACCGTTCAGACCAGGAACTGGAAAACTGGCGGCGCGGTGGCAGCAACCGATTTTAGTTTCAAGAATCCAACCAAGGCCGATAAGGTCGATCTGAAGGATTTAAAGGGTGCGGGTGATTTGCCGGATCATTTCGTGAAAGGAAAAGCGAAATGAGAATATTTAAGATAATTGGTATGGTTCTGATTGCCGGAGGTATCATGACTTTTGGATCGGAGCTTGGAGAGCGGCTCTCAATTCCCGGTGCTCAGCATTTGGTGTCGTCTGCCGAAGCTGTCGTCGGGCGCCCCCTAACCCCGGTGAGCGTTGCCGGAGTGGCGCGGCGCTCGGTGCGGCGTTAAGCGGACGGCATATACTGTTGGCTTTCCGTAATGTTGAAGTGAAGGACATCAAGGGCGCGGACAAGTTGCCCGACCATTTTGTAAAAGGAGACCCAAAATGAACATGTTTAAGCTATTTGGTATCGTTCTGATTTTCGGTATCACCATGACTTTTGGATCGGAGCTTGGAGAGCAGCTTTCGATCCCCGGTGCGCAGCATTTGGTGCCGACTGCCGAAGCCAGAATCGGGCGCCCGCTTACCCCGGTGAGCGTTGCCGGGGTGGCGCGGCGCACGGTACGGCGCTGCGCGGTAGGCGTATATAACTGCAGCCTTCCAGGACCCCGGTCGACAGACAGCCTGTATGGGAAGATAAACTCGGAGTTGATTGGCGTCGAGAACCATCCGGCAAGCCTCATTTTATCATCTTGAAAAGTGAAAGACCCGCTCAAAGCCAGGATCAACTGAATCTGCCTGCGAAGGATTTACAAGCCAGCAGCCTGTGCGACACCCAGGCCCGTTCACAGTTGCAGACCGATCAGCAGTTCCCAATTCTGGACCTCTACCAAAGGGTTAAAGAAGAATGCCGATGGCTCTTATGACATCTATTTCGGACCAAAGGCGCCTGAAGATCAGGAGAGTAACTGGCTGCAGACTATTTCCGACAAAAGCTTCTTTGTTTGCCCCACGCATGTATGGGCCAACCGAACATTAGTTTGAAGGTAAATGGCGCCCCAGCGATGTTAAAATTGTAGAGCAGGAAATGTGATAAAAAAGAGCTCAACGGAAATAAATTATAGATAATCGTTAAGTAATAATCAGGTTCTTAGAGCTTTTTTGTGGTCTTTCCGTTGTATGATCTTCTCCAAGACGCTATCAACATAATTTAGGTACCCAATGACCTCGAACGTATTAAATAACCACAGGCCGCCATGCCGTTGGGAGCCATTTGATTTGCGGAACCAAGGCGACAGAGAAAGCCGCATTGACAAAGGTGTCTCCGGATGGCTTAGCGGAAGCCTGATTTTGATGGTATTTTGTGCCACGCTTGTTTTTTGTTGGGCATTGGCTCCCGGTATTGCGGCAGCAAAGAGATCTGGTAAAATCAGAGCGGCCGATACCTCAAGCCCTCGTGATACGTTGAAAAGCTTTGTCGATGCCTGTAACGAGTTGTACCAGCATATCAGCGATACCCCGGGGTATTATGATCGAGCCGACCCGGAGCATATCGCAATATCTCAACGGGCCCTGGATTGTATTGATGACAGCGAACTGGAGGCATTTGCCCGCACGGACCGTGCCGGTCAGGCAGCCGTTTGCCTCAAAGAGATACTGGATCGGGTCGAATTGCCGCCCTGGGAACAGATTCCCGATATGGAAGAGATCATCGCCGCCGGTGGGCTCGAAAAGTTGACGGACTATCGAATTCCTGACACCAGGATCACCATTTCCAGGGTGGAGCAAGGATCCAGACGGCACGAATATCTCATCTCACCGGGAACCTTGGAGCGCTCGTGCCGGTATTTTGCAAGCGTTGCATCCAAACCTTATCGCACCGATGGACCCCAGGTAACCAAGGACTTCTATCATTGGTACCTATCCGCACCCGGCCATCCGGCGCTGGCAGCCGTTGTCGAAAAGCTCCCGGATAACCTTCAACTGGGGCAGACGTGGGGCCTCGCCAACTGGAAATGGCCCGGGTTGCTGTTAACGGTCCTGGTAGGATTGGGTCTCATGGCAGTGGTGTTTCGACTCCACATCGCCCTATCGAAGCGCTTGCGTAATAAGGGTATGTTCCGGTACTGGTTAACCCTCATCTTTCCGATTCTCACCATGTTGATCCCTTTGGCTATCAAATATGTGGTCTATCGTTATCTGACGATACGGGGCGCACCTATTTACTACATTAATTTTGCCTGCATACTCGCCGCGTTGCTGGGTGCACTCTGGATCATCTTCGCTGCCAGTGATCGAATCGCTGCCAGCATCATTGCCTCTCCACACATCAACCCGGAGGGCCTCAATGCCCAGTTGATCCGGATTATGGCCAAATTGGCCAGTGGTGTCGCGGCAGTGATTCTCTTTTTGATGGGGGGTCAATACCTTGGTATCAACCTTGCGACCCTGCTGGCCAGTGCTGGAATTGGTGGGGTTGCGGTCGCATTGTCGGCACAGGACACGCTGAAAACGCTGTTCGGCACCTTAACGCTACTGGCAGACAAGCCGTTTCGTGTCGGCGAGCGGATCATCTTCAAACAATACGACGGCGTGGTGGAGGATATTGGCATCCGGTCGACCAGTATTCGTTTGTTGAGCGGCCCACAGGTCACGATTCCTAACGATCAATTGGCTGGAAACGATATCCAGAACGTGTCCCGACGGCCGCACATTCGCCAGGCCGGTGAGATTCATATCCCATTGGACACACCGTACGAGAAGCTGGGGCAAGCGGTCGAAATTATTCGAGACGAACTACAGGATCATGAAGGCATGGATCCGGATCGTCCACCGCGGGTGTTCTTTCATAAATTCACCCCGGATTCCTTCTGCATTCAGTTTAGATACTGGTATATGCCACCGGATCGTTGGAAATTCAAAACGTTCGGGGATAAATTGAATTTTGAGATTTTCCGAAAATTTGAATCGGAGGGAATTCAATTCTCACTACCTGTGCGGCACTCATTCTGGAAGCGCGACGCTGAACAGGGACCATTGGACATTCAGGTCATTGATCCTCCTCGGAAGGCGTTTATACGGAGTCGTGATGATAACGAATATTAATCATACCTACCGTTTCTATAAACGTGTTCTGGAAAATTCGGTAACAAAATTCCTCAAAGAGGATGTGCTGACGCAATCCGCGGCCCTGGCCTTTTATATGATTTTTTCCTGGCCGTCCATATTGCTCATCATTCTCTGGACTGCATCCCGTTTTTACAGGGAAGTGGCAGTTCGGGATGCGCTTTTTAGCGAAATAGGGGAAATCGTTGGTCATCAAGGCGCCCAGCAATTGATCGCAACCGTTGAGAAGATAGACCTTAATGAACCCACGTGGTGGGCTACCGGCATAGGCATCGGCGTGATGCTGTTCACGGCAACGACAGTTTTGGTCACAGTGCAAGGTACGCTGAACAGAATTTTTGAGGTGAAACCGGCTGAGACTCAAGGTCTTGGCATAATGGAGATACTCCGTGAACGATTGATATCTTTCACCCTGATCGTTATCATCTCCTTCCTATTACTGGTTTCTTTAGTGATTGATACACTGATCAGCGCGTTCGGTGAATTTGCGGTGAAATGGCTTGGCGGTTTTTCTTCGTATATAATTGTATTCGACTCCTTTCTATTAGAATTGGCTGCAACCACTCTATTGTTCGCACTGTTTATTCGATATCTTCCGGACATAAAATTGAAGTGGAAAGATACGTGGTTAGGTGCCCTGGTTACGGCATCGTTTTTTGGAATAGGTAAATATTTGATCGGTTTTTTGATCGGCAGCAGTGATGTTGCTGATATTTATGACGCTGCCGGAAGTATCCTCGTGTTGATGCTCTGGGTATACTATGCTTCAGCTATTTTTCTGTTCGGAGCCACGTTTACTTTTGAACGTGCTCAGATGTTGTGCGAGGGAATTCAATGCAAACCATATGTATCGAGAATAAGAACATGAAGATTAAAAATGTGCTTGTAAAATCGGCAATGGTGATTTCGGCGCTGGCAATATTGAGCAGCGGCGGTATGATTGCTCCCTCAATGGTGTATGGGGATGAGGTAGGGGTGAGTTTCTGGCTCCCTGGACAGTACGGCAGTCTGGCTGCCGTGCCTGCTGCTCCCGGATGGTCTTTGGCGCTGATTTATTACCACGCCTCCGTAGATGGCGGGGCGCGGCCAGAGGTGCCGCAGCAGGGGCCCTGATTGGTGAAATTGCTGATGACGATGCCGGCAAAGGTGCTGCCATTGGTGCCGCTGTCGGGGCGGTCAGAGGTCGTCGCATTGCCCGGCGCGAGCAGGAAGCGGCTCAATCTTATGTTGAACAGGCGGCAGCTCATTCAGCAGCGGCCAACGAGCAGCAAATGGAGAATTTTAAAAAGGCTTTTGGCGCATGCCTGGAAGGTAAGAAATATACGGTCAAATACTAGAAAAAATCTAAACTGGTACCAGACAATCAAGCAATACCCGGAAAACAAGTGATGTTAAGCAATATGATTACCTGATTTAAAAAATTCATGCATGAGCCGCTGATCCATTTCATGTTGATGGGCGCGTGCCTGTTCCTGCTGTTCGGTTTGCCCCGGAAGCAGGATGGTGATATGCCTATCCGAGCTGCATGATGCTTGCCGCTTCCTCCTTGTTTTAGGGAAGTCCAGCAGGTGTTTTCAATGCCGACAGCACAGATGGTTGCCGGTCAATATTCTCATACAACTAAGAAGGTTGAGGAAAGACATGAGTGCTGCAGAAATTCAATACAAGCGAACGCCCGGAGAAATTCTGTCCGTCGATTTAGGGGGTACCTGGCAGCTGGGACAGGAAGTGCCGTCTACGGACCAGTTTCGGAAAGCGCTTGAGGGGCAGCCGCCTGTCAAGCAAGTGGAGTTTCGCGCCAAAGAACTGGCCTCCTGGGACAGCAGCATTTTGACGTTTTTGCTGGAGGTCAGAAAGCTGTGCGCCCGGGCCAAAATTTCTGTAACAACAGATGGCCTGCCCGCAGGCGTGCGACAGCTGATCGACCTGGCCACCGCCGTTCCCAAGAAAGAGGATGCCCATCAAAGTGAGTCCAGGGAGTCGTTCCTGGCTAGAATCGGTTCCGACGCCGTCGAATTTGTGCGTTCGGCCGGTGAACTCGTGGCCTTCGTCGGCGAAGCCGTGGTGGCCTTTAGCCGGCTCATGTCGGGGCGTGCCAAATTTCGGACCCTGGATCTGGGCCTTTTCCTTCAGGAGAGTGGGGCCAGGGCTGTGCCCATTGTCGCGCTGATCAGTTTTCTGGTGGGTTTGATTCTGGCGTTTGTGGGCATCCTGCAGCTGAACCTTTTCGGTGCCCAGATTTACGTGGCCAACCTGGTAGGTATTGCCATGGTCCGCGCCATGGGTGCCATTATGACCGGCATCATCATGGCCGGGCGTACCGGGGCTGCCTTTGCGGCCCAGTTGGGTACCATGCAGGTCAACGAAGAGATCGACGCGTTTCAAACCCTGGGGATTCAGCCGGTTGAGTTTCTCGTATTGCCCCGCATGCTGGCCCTGACCCTGATGATGCCGCTTCTGGTTCTCTTCGCGGATCTGATGGGGATACTGGGCGGTGCTCTGGTCGCTGTTGGGTTTTACGATATCAATCTGACCATCTACCTGAACCACACCATTGAGGCCGTGGGGCTCAACGACCTGTTCATCGGGCTGTTCATGGGTTTTGTTTTCGGCATTCTGGTGTCTCTGTCCGGGTGCCTGCGCGGCATGCAGTGCGGCCGTAGTGCTTCGGCCGTGGGCAATGCCGCCACCTCTGCGGTGGTAACCGGGATCGTGGCCATTATCATCGCCACGGCTGTGATTATCGTTACCTGCAGTGTATTGGGTATATAAAGAAAACGCGAGAAAGGGCTCGACCTATGCAAACGACCGAAGCGCACATCACCATAGACAATCTGACCATGGCCTACGGAGACTTCGTGCTGATGCGCGATTTGAACTTCATCATCAACCGGGGCGACATCTTTATTATCATGGGCGGCAGCGGCTGTGGCAAGAGCACGCTGATGCGGCACATGATCGGGCTTAAATCACCGGCCAAAGGTCAAATCCTGTATGGCGACGCCAGCTTTTGGGACACAAGCCCAGATGAGAGAGAACAAATGATGCGACGTTTCGGGATCCTATACCAGAGCGGCGCTTTATGGAGTTCGATGACCCTGGCTGAAAACGTGTCGTTGCCCCTTCAGCAGTACACCCGGCTGAGCGCCGTCGAAATCAAACGGCAGGTATCACTCAAGCTCTCCCTGGTGGGGCTGAACGGTTTTGAAGAGTTCTACCCGTCTGAGATCAGCGGTGGCATGTGCAAACGCGCCGGCCTGGCCCGGGCCATGGCCCTGGACCCGGAGGTGCTCTTTTTTGACGAACCATCGGCGGGACTGGACCCGGTCAGTGCCAAACGACTGGATGACTTGATTTTGCAATTGCGCGACAGCCTGGGAGCCACCGTGGTGGTGGTCACCCACGAGCTGGCCAGTATTTTTGCGATTGGTAACAATTCGGTCTTTCTCGACCCGGAGAGCCGCACCATGCTCGCCAGCGGCGACCCCAACAAACTCCTCGCAGACGACCACGACCCGAGGATCCAACTTTTTTTGAGACGGGGCAAGACCGAGGATGAAAAGAGCGCCCAAAACCCCGTAAGCAGTATTCAGCAGCCAGTATCCTGAACCCCAAGCAGGGAGTAAATTGTTATGGCCAAGCAAGCAAGCAAAACAGTGATCGGCGGTTTCGTGATCAGCGCCATCGCCCTTCTGATCGGTGCCGTGATCGTTTTCGGCAGCGGCAAGATGTTCGAGGAAAAAGTGAAGTATGTCATGTTTTTCGATAAATCCGTCAAGGGCCTCAGTGTCGGCTCGTCGGTGGTTTGCCGCGGAGTGGCGATCGGTTCGGTTACCGATATCGTTCTGGATATCGACAGTGACAGCTACGATATCAATGTACCCGTTTTCGCCGAAATCTATCCGAGCCGTTTGCGCGTCAAAGGAAAACAAATAGAAGATCGGGATACATCAATACAACATCTGATCAAGCGCGGGATGCGCGCACAGCTTTCAATGGAAAGTTTCGTGACCGGCCAGATGATGATCGAAATCGTTTTTTTGCCGGAGGCCCCGGCGAACCTGATCGGTCTCGAACCCGATTATTACGAAATCCCTACCGTGGCTTCGACCATGGACCAGTTTGCGAAAAAACTGGAGCAACTGCCCATCCAGGAAATCTCCGAGACTTTGTTGGGCCTTATTGAGAACATCAACAAGGTCGTCGGGTCTCCAGAACTCATGAAGATTGTCGGCAATCTGGATGAATCCAGTGTGAAGCTTTCCGGACTGATCGGTGATGCCGGCGGCATGGTCAAGGATGCCGATAAAGAGGTCAAAGAGCTGTTCAGCAAGCTCGATAACAAACTGGACACCCTTTCAGCCAGCCTCGAAGCAACCCTGAGTGATGCCGATAGTCTCATCAAAGATGCGGATAAGGAGATCCAGGTAATGTCCGGCGATGCACAGAAACTACTAAAAAATATCGATGGCCGGATTCAACCCCTGGCGGATGAAGCCCAGGGTGCATTGGTATCGGCCCGGCAGGCGCTGGATCAAGCTCAAACGACTTTGAAGGGCATAGACAGCTTTGTCGGGGGCAAATCGGAGATACGCCGCAAGCTGGGCCGGTCTCTGGATGAGATCGCGGGCGCGGCCCGGTCGCTGAAATCTCTGATGGACTATTTGGAGCAACATCCCGAATCCCTGTTCCAAGGGAAAAAACGCTGAGGAGGATAAACAAGATGAAATACAGATCTGTTTTTTTAACATCGGCAATGATCTTCGTGGCGATGCTGACCCTGAGCGGGTGTGCCGGAACCAGCAAACCGTCTAAATTCTACCTGTTGCTGACGCTGCCCGAAGCCGAGGGCCTGGTGCAGTTGACGGTTGACCCTGCTGCGCCGTCGGTCCTGGTGGGGCCGATCACCCTGGCTGCGTATCTGGATCGCGACCAGATCGTCCGTCGGGCCGGGAAAAATGAATTAACCATCGACGAGTTTACCCGTTGGGGTGAACCCCTGCAGGCCAATTTTTACCGGGTGTTGATCGATAACCTCTCTGTATTGTTAAGCACGCCTGAAATATATAATTTCAGCCAACGTGATGTAACTCCCACCGATTTTCAGGTAATCATCGATGTGCTCCGTTTCGACAGTGCTGTGAACGGAGATGCCTATATGACCGCTTTTTGGACGGTGATGGGTGAGGATGGCCAAACGATTTTGCTGAATAAAAAGTCAGTCTTCCAGGTGCCGCCCACATCCGGCAATGTCGCGGGGCTGGTGGAGGCCCAGAACGGGGTGTTAACTGAATTCAGCCGCGAGATCGCCGCTGCGATTCGATCATTGAAATCCTAGTTGGCAAGCAAATGAAGGCTCCAAGAAAAAATTTACCGATACCCGCAAAAGAAAAAGTGAGAAAGTAAAAATTAAACCAAAATAGATATTCAGACTGACTCTGGCCTGTTGATTTCGGATAGTCCGATATCCACCGGCTGGGCTCAAAGGTTTAGAATCTTTAGATAAAAAACTTTTTACTAAAGCTGAACCGAGCATTCGAAACCTTAAATATAAAAGGAGAACATCATGAGCGAATTGGTCGTAATTGGCTTTGAAGACGAGAACACGGCGTTTGAAATGCGTGCCGCCTTGGCCAAACTGCAAAAGGAGTACCTGATCGAAATGGAAGACGTGGTCGTGGTGACCAAAGACGAGGAGGGCAAGGCCAAGCTGCACCAAGCCGTCAATCTCACAACGGCGGGGGCCGTGGGGGGATCCTTCTGGGGACTTCTGATCGGCATGATTTTCATGAACCCGCTTATTGGCGCCGCCGTCGGGGCGGGGGCCGGCGCGCTGTCAGGCAAATTGTCGGATATCGGAATCAACGACAAGTTCATGAATGAGATTGCGGAGACCTTCACACAGGGTTCTTCAATTCTGTTTGTCCTGGTTCGTAAATCCACACCCGATAAAGTGCTGGAAGCGCTAAAAGGGTTCAAAGGCAAAGTTCTGAAAACTTCACTAACGGCCGATAAGGAAGAGACACTACGAAAAGTTTTCGAACAGGCCTGACAACAGGGTCGGATAAGGTAATATTATTAGCCTGGCAACTAAATAGGTCCGCCTCCGGCGGATCGGGAGGTTGCAATTCGTCTTTCCGGATTAAGTTATCCCATCTGTTTACGGGGGCGGCGAAAAACCAAAAACCCGTGCGTTAAATAATTTAGGTTCTGGGTACAGGTGAATATTATGCAAGAAGAAAAATCAACATTGAGAAAGCCGCGTATCGCCTTTTTACTATTGCTGGCGCTCGGCATGACGCTGTTGTTTTATTGGATGATTAAAGGTTTCCTGCTGGGGTTACTGGTAGCAGCAATTTTATCCGCCCTGGCTCATCCATTTTACAGCCGCTTGTCGAAGCTGCTGGGTGGTCGCAAGTCGCTAGCCTCTATTTTGACCGTTTTGCTCAGTCTGGTGTTGGTCATCATACCGTTGCTGTTTTTTATGGGCATTCTCGTTACGGAGGCCATCGAGGTCAGCGAATCGGCGGGCGATTGGATAACGCAACAGGCGCAACAGTCCGAAAGCCTTCAAAAGAAGCTTGAAGAGGATCCGCACCTAAAAAAACTGCTACCCTATCAAGACGAAATCCTTGCCAAAGCTGGCCAACTTGCCACCAAGGTGGGGACCTTTGTGGCCGAGGGCCTGGTTTCCGGTGCCAAGAGCACGGCGGCGTTCCTCCTAACCCTCTTCGTAATGCTTTACGCGATGTTTACTTTTCTTACCGATGGCCGGGCACTTCTCGATGCGGTACTGCGTTTTACACCGCTGTCGGCCGATGACAAGACTCGCGTGCTGGGAATATTCATCTCTGTCGGCCGCGCGACCCTCAAGGGCACGCTGATTATCGGCATTGTGCAGGGCAGTCTGGCCGCATTGTCTTTCTGGGTGGCGGGTATTGGCGGGGTGGTGTTCTGGGGTGCAGTGATGGCGGTTCTTTCGATCGTCCCCGGGATAGGCAGCGCGTTGGTCTGGATTCCCACCGTGATCTACCTGGCCCTGAACGGACAACATGTAGCGGCTGTGGGTGTGGCTCTGTGGTGCGCCATTGTCGTGGGCACCATAGACAACGTGCTGCGCCCGCTGTTGATTGGCAAGGATACCGAAATGCCGGACCTGCTCGTATTGCTGACTACCCTCGGGGGATTGGCGATGTTCGGCGCCGCCGGCATCCTTATCGGTCCCATTATTGGCGCGCTCTATATGACGGTCTGGAAACTCTGGGGAGGCGCTATGGATGAGGCTCGCGGCGGTACCGGTAACGACGCAAAAATGATCAACGCAGAGAAATAGCGACACCATATAAACCGGAGGAATCCGGACAAGGGACACAATGAGGCGCCGCGCAGGTCAATAAAAGTTATGTTTCCAAGGAGGATGATCATATGACCAATTCGCACAGTGATGTCGATGAGCTACAGACCTTGCAACGGGAAGCGGATGAAATGCTGGCCAAAAGCAAGAATCCTCGTTCAACCTGCAGACCGGAGCCTGAGACGAAGGAAGAACAGAAGGAAACCGAACCAGGAATGCAGGATTCGGTTGATGAAAATCAGACCGTTGACTCGAAGAAAACTGATCATGATCTCGCTGTCCAGATCGAAAGTGTTTTGAAAAATATGGAAGAAGCCGCAACTGAGCGTCCGGCACTGGCGTTGCTTGCCGCATTTACCCTCGGCATCATTGTTGGTCAACTTTTATCTCGCAGGTAGGAGGAGCTATGGAATATTTTGTGCGCAGCTTTAAAGTGCTCTGGCGATCAGAGCGTTTACTTAAACAGAACGAGTTCCGGCTGGTGACACAGAAGATCCAGCTCAATGCATTAGCCGGGTTTGTGGCCGTATTCGGTCTGGTAATGTTGACCCTTGCCGGTTTTTTTGCGTTGGTGCCTTACCTGGGCCAAGCGCTGGCCGCGCTGACGGTAAGTGGTGCCGATCTCTTGCTGTCCGGTGCGTTAATCGCTTATGGTCGTTCGTTGAAACCTGCCCCTGAAGTCGAGATGGTCAGGCAGATGCGCGACATGGCCCTGAGCAATATCGAGGATGAAGTCGCCCAGGTGGAGGCAGATTTCGTGGCACTGAAGGATGATGTCCACAAACTCATTCGCAATCCGGTAGATACGCTGTTACCACACGCTATCGGCCCGTTACTGAGTGCTGTCACCCGCAGTCTGGGATCAACGAAGAAATAGTTATTTTTGGGCAACAACCCGATCTTTGGCGCCTTCGGAGAAAGGGATATAATTATAATGCCGTATAGATGGAGGTAATCGAAATGCGACGATACCGGTCTAAAAATCGGTGGATTTTGGTGTCAACCGCGGTCTGCTTGGTCTTGTGGGTGTTATCCGGCTGTTCAACGGTGGGACCGAAATCCATTAGCATGGGAAGGGCGAATTACAACCAAGCGATCAACAAAACCGAAGACGAACAGATGCTCCTTGCGATCATTGAAGGTCGCTATGGAGGATCATTTTCAATGCTGGCCGTGAGCGGTGTGGCTGCGAATGTGCGTTTCAAGGCCAACGTCGGCATAGAGGCTGGGTTTGGCAACAAACAGGATTATCTGGGCAATCTGGTTCCTATCACAGGCGGCCTGGCCTACGAAGAGAACCCTACAATTACTTATCTGCCTGTGCAAGGTACACAATATCTTCGGCAGTTGATGTCGCCTATCCCATTAGACATCATCGTTTTATTCATCCGCACGGGGACTAACCTAAATGCATATCTTTCCATGCTCGCGGACAGGATCAATGACATGCAGAATCCCGACTTTCTTGCGGCAACATCTACCAAGCCTGATGATCGCTTTCAGCGCTTTGTCGAGCTTAATACTGAACTGAGTCAGGCAGGTGTTATCCAGTGGGTGGCGGATCCGAGAGATGATGTCCCTTTTGATATCCTGATAACCGGTTATACGCCAGGTTACTCCGAAAAGGTACGTGAGTATCTCTCTTTGCTGGAAATTAAAATGCCGGCGGACAAATCGTCCGATATCGTCCTGCCTGTCTACTTGGGAGTCAAAGGACAGGAATTGGATGGCGTCGCAATTTCAACGCGGTCGACTTTTGATCTGATTGAAATTTTAAGAGCCGCAATTGAGATTCCTCAAGAGCATGCCGCCGCAGGAATCGCAATTGATTATCCAACCCCGGGTCTAGCAGGAAAAAACATTCGTATTCAGGCGACAAAAAGTAAACCAAAGCGTGCGGCCGTGGCTGTAAAACACCGTGGATACTGGTTTTATATTGATGACAGCGATTTGCGAACAAAGCTTTTCTACCAGATGGTTAGAACCCTCTGGTCTGTCAGCATTGCTGCTGGTACGGGTCAGAAAACGGCACCGGTATTGACCATACCCGTGAGTCGGTAAACAGAAAGCAAGAAAAGAAGGCAGGCCAAACAAAATGTACAAGGAATAGCGCATGAGACTTTCTCTAAAAATGTTTCTTGGAATCGTACTGCTCGCCGTTGTTTTGATAACGAATCTGGGGATGGCAGAGGAGCCACCCCCCGGTGATCAGAACTCTTCCGCCAAACAAGAATCGCCCGATGCCACGCTGGATATAGCCGATGTCATACCCCTGACGGCAAAATTAAGTGGCCGCTTAGCAGACCTCAAAAAAAATATTACTGCGGACAGCCTGGATATCTCTAAATTTGAAAAGCAATTCGACGGGATCGACGCGAATCTGAAGGATCTTACCGGACAGTTGGAACGGTTAAAAAATTTGAAAGGGTACAAATATAACAAGCTAGTGGAACTCAGGGGCGGAATCGATCAAGAGAAGAGAGTGTATGAAGTCATCAGCCTGCCCATCGGGCAGGCCATTCGTCAGCTTGAGAATTGGAGAAAGGAGTGGCTGACAGATCAGGATTTGTGGAAGGATTGGCAGTCTTCCATAGAAAAAGAAAGAGGACTCGATCAACTCAAATCAACCTTTGCAAAAGCAAGCAGCACCATCGACACGGCCCTTGGCCTGGTTCTTTCACGGTTGGGGGCGGTACTCACCGTTCAGAAACGGGCCGGTATTATCTATACGGAAATAAGCAGCCTTGATTCCGAATTAAGTGCTTTAATTGAAAACGAACGGCGCAGTACCCTGCTGGACGAATCTCCCCCGATGATCTCCGCTCAATTTTTTTCTCAATTAAAAAGCGACGAGTTGTGGTTCGCGCTAATAAAAGGCCTGGAAGAGACCTCCTGGCCGGACAGACGGTTCTTTGCCCGCCATGGTTGGATTGTTTTCTTTCAGGGTTTTCTCACCATTTTGGTTATCGTTGCGGTCCACCGAATCCGGCCGGTGCTGGAAGCATCAAAACGCTGGCGGTTTTTTGCCGCACGGCCTGTTTCGGCGGGATTGTTTGTCGGTTATATGTCGACCGTGTTGATTTATGAATATGTGGGGGGGGTTCCAGAGACATGGAAACTAATCGAAACGATTGTGGGTGCGATCTCGTTTGCGCGACTTATGGGAAGTTTAACTGAGATACCCTGGCAAAGGCGGTTTATTAACGCATTAATGATCGTTTTAATCGTCACCCTATCGATGGACGCGCTCAGCTTTCCGATTCCGCTATTTCGTCTATATACTGCTTTGGCAGCGATTTTTGGTCTGCTTTTCTGTTGGCACATGGCCCGAGCAAGCGCACGCAATCAAGAGACGAGCCGCTATCAGTGGTTACTTCGTTTGGGGTTTCTTTTTTTTATCGTCATCCTGTCTGCCGAACTGTGGGGTAAAAGAGCACTGGCAACCCATCTGTTCGCTTCTTTAATCGACTCCCTGGCAACGGTGCTGGTTTTCATGCTGTTCATGTACATGATTCACGGAGCGTTTGAATGGCTGTTTCGAAACTCGCCTCTGGGGCGAACATCAATGATTGACAGCGATGATACCGAGACCATCATCGACCGAATGGCTCGCTTTATAGACTTCGCCATCGTCGCGCTGATTTTACTGCCCGCTATTCTTATGATCTGGGGCGTGTACGACAGTCTGGCCGGGGCGACGAAAGGGGTGTTGTCACTCGGGTTTAACCTGGGACAATTGAAGATAAATGTTGGATTGCTACTTCTGTCGGCAGCCATCCTTTATGGATCGTTTCTTACCTCCTGGATTGTCCAAAAAATGCTCGTGGATGAAGAAACACTCTTTAAGCGCCGGTTGGAAAAGGGGGTGCGGCTTTCCATGGCCCGGTTGGCACACTATGCCATCACCCTCGCAGGCTTTTTATTCGCAATTTCGGCCCTAGGGTTCGAGATTTCAAAAATCACCATCATGTTAAGTGCTCTTGGTGTGGGTATCGGCTTTGGTCTGCAAGGAATCGTGAACAATTTTGTCAGTGGGCTTGTTTTACTTTTTGAAAGACCTGTCAGGGTAGGTGATGTGATTCAGGTCACTGGAAATTTTGCTGAAATCAAAAAAATTGGACTACGAGCGACAACGGTTCAGACTTTTGACCGGGCCGACCAGATTATTCCCAACGCCGATCTGATCACTAACCAGGTGACCAATTGGACGCTCAGCAATCGTCAGATACGGCTGATTATACCGGTGGGCGTGGCGTATGGATCCGACATCAATCTGGTGACGGAGACGCTGATGGCATGCGCCCAAACCAACCCCAAAGTGGCAAAGAGACCCGCACCCAATGTCCTGTTTCTAAGCTTCGGGGAGAGTAGCCTCGATTTCGAGCTGCGCGTTTTTGTGTCAGATTTCGGGCACAGGATAGAAGTCAGAAGCGCGCTTAACCATCAAATCGATCGGAGTTTTCGGGCAGCGAATATCGAAATTGCTTTTCCCCAGCGCGATTTGCACCTGCGCAGCGTGGATGAATCGGCCAGTTTACGACCTTCGGAAACCACCGTTAACAAATCGGATGAGCCCAAAAATACTAGAGACCAGACCAATTTGAAAGATGAAAGGGACCATGAGAAAGCTTAGCAATGAAGAATTGGCATTTTTCCGCAAACATCCGGAACTGATCCAGGCTTTCGGTGACAAGACCAAGATTTATCGATTGGTCCTGATTTCCGTTTTTGTAGCCGGGTTCCTGCTGGTCGTCATCTCCAAGGTGGTAAAGTACGCCTACGGCGGAGATCTGACTTTATGGGTAGTCGAGCTTATTGTCGATTTAGTTTTTGAGCCGGGGGTCGCACTTTGGGGAGGGGTGGCTACAACGATACTGTTGCAGGATTACATCAAAAAACAATACAGCGAGGGCAATAAACAGCCTTAATTCTTAGCTGGGAACGGTAATCAAAGGTGAAAGAAGATACCATAATCTCTGAATACGAGCGCCTCAGGCATATCTTGGGACTGTATGGTCAGGACATCGTCCTGGGTATGTTCCTGATGGTGACCGGTCTGTTAATTCTGCACTGGTTCATTCGCCGTTTTAAAATCTATCTGAAAGTACACAAAGGAGACAAATGGCCGGTGGAGATGATCTCGGCCATCGTTTACTTTTTCCTGCTGGAAATCATTTTGAACGTTTCCCTCGTGTACATGGGCCTCGATGCCAGGACCATCGTCCAGTTTATGCTCATTATCGGCCTTGGGATCATTGCCCTGGTCATCTTACTGCGACGGTACTTCCCTGTCATGCCCTTTCACGATGGCAACGTCGTGTTTTTAGAGGGCCTTCTCGGTAAGGTGGAGGCGACTAACTTGTACCATACCCAGCTGAAAACGTTCGACGGCAAGACGGCCTACATCCCCAACAAAAAGATCCTGCAGGACGTCGTCATCAATTACCACCACACCCCCGGCCGTCGGATCAAGATCAACGTACGCATCCCTTACGAAGAGAACCTGATCCGGGCCAAACAGATTCTCGAGGCCATCATGATCGCAGACGGGCGGGTGTTAAAAACACCCCGGCCCCAGGTCTGGGTTCTGGATCTAGACGACGGGAGCGTGGCACTGGGCGCCCGCTGCTGGGCCGGCAATGCCAAATACTGGGTGACCAAATGCGAATTGACCGAAAAGATCAAGCTGCGCTTTGACCGCGAAGGAATCCAATTGGCCCTCCCGAGGCGCCAGGTTTATCTGCGCCCCCAGTGTATGGATGAAGCCGGTATAAACAAGACCGAGGACCTGATGCCGCTGAAGGAGCCCACTGGTGATGATCAATGATTCACTCAAACGTATCAATGCCAATTAAAAACGGCGCTCCTTTCGATTCGAGCGTGGCGACCTGTCGTCTCGATGTTAAGGGAAGAATCCAAGTGGAAGCTCCACAAAGATCAGAGTACCGATACGGGACACGGAGGCGGAGTAACTCGTAGTAATGATGAAGTCTCTGTAATGGAGACGGAGCGAAGGGGAGGTTCCGTTAGTCTACTCGACTTCATCTAATCAATTGAAATATTGCATCTTTCATTTACTAATCTAAAAATTTTTACGCGTCATAAAAGATTCGATGAAGACACGAAGCACCCAATTAATATCATTGCAAAACCGTTAGATTGCCATATATGATGAAACTGCAATTGTTGGAGAAGACGATGCCACACCAGTTGCTGATAAGGTATTTAAAGATTCTGATGATACCAAATTTACAGGATATGTAAACGAAGTTACAATCAGTATTCCTAAGAAATAATATAATTGAATTGGAGAACTCCGGGGTGAGTTTTTTTCTCATCCCGGAGAAAAATCTAATATGGGATTACTTCCCTCGTTTATAAGCCATCAGACTCTTTATGACGACCGGTATGGTCGAGTTCTTCTATCGGATTGGTAATAATGCCAAAGTCTTAAGTGTATTCGAAATTTTTCGAAAAACGGTTTCGAGATTTTTCTAATATTATGATGGATTTTAGAAAATATGAAAATGGTAGCGATTAAAGAGAGGAACTTCCAATGAATTTTTTCACACACCCGTCCATGCTTGTACTCTGCTTACATGCAATCATCGTGACCGTAATTATTGTTCGGGTAATTATGCGGCGACCACCGACGGGGGTGGCGTTTGCATGGCTCTTTCTGGTGGCGATATTCCCTTTTATCGGCCCTTTGATCTATTTTTTCATCGGAGAGCGCCGGATCGGTCACCGGCGCAAACGGGGTATCAGCATTGTTCGCACTGACTACCATAAGCTTTCGGAAGCAGGAGCCTGGGAGAATCTCACGGCCGGCGGACTGGGTTCAGTGTCGAACTGTGGCATGCGGTTGCCCAGAAATTGGATATTCGCTACGAGCTGAGGGTAATATGGTAACATCGGACAGATAATGTCTGCGCTCGAAAAAGGAACCCTTGATGCCTTGTATCTGGGGCATCCTCGACTTTCGCTCAATTGGGGAGTCATGGTATTCATTGGTTTCCTTCAGGGTACGACAATCAATACATTAAATTGGGGAGAAACAGAACTAGCTGAGGAAAAATCATAAGAATCACCGTTCCCACGATCACAGCCAGTAGAAACGGAACGATGCCTTTGAAGATAGATTCCAATGGTACATCGCCCACTACGGATTGGGCCACGCCGTAAACCACATAGACGTTGATGCCTACAGGTGGCGTGATGACGCCCATCTGGGTAACCAGCACAATAATGATGCCGAACCAGATCGGATCGTACCCCAAATTGGCCACCACTGGGTAAAAGATCGGAATGGTGAGCATAATCAGGGCCAGGGCATCCATGACACACCCCCCGATAAAATATACACCGATAATGGCTGCCATAATCATGAAAGGAGGCATATTGAGGCCACCCACCCAGGTGGCAATGTTAAACGGAATCCGGGTGACGGCTAGAAATTTACCAAAAATGACGGCACCGGCAATGAGCAGCATAACCATGCAGGAGGTTCGTAAGGTTTCGTATAAAGACTTGACGAAACGCTCCCAAGTCATCTGGCCCCGTATGAGGGATACGACCAATACGCCAAAAGCACCCACCGCGGCTGCTTCAGTCGGCGTAAACAATCCGAGAAACATCCCCCCCATAACGAAGATAAAAACAAGCAAGGTGTCCACCATGCCGGTCAGGGATCGAAGCTTTTCCCTCCAGGTGAATTTTTGACCTGGAGGTCCCAGTTCCGGTTTGAGGCGACAGCTGATGTAAATACAGATGATGAATAAAATGGTCATCAAAATTGCCGGGATGATGCCGGAAACGAACAATGCGCCAATGGACTGCTCGGTTAGTACCCCGTAAACGATGAGCACCACGCTGGGCGGCATGATCATGCCCAGCCCACCACCAGAGGCCACCGCTCCGGTGGATAGTTCATCGGCGTACTTGTAACGACGCATCTCGGGCAGACCCACCGTGGCCATGGTGGCGGCCGTGGCGGGGCTGGATCCGCAGACAGCCCCAAAGGCGGTACAGGCCGTAACGGTGGTCATGGCCAGCCCTCCCCGGGTATGCCCCAAATATGTGTAGGCGGTATCGTAAAGTCGGCGACTGATGCCTGTATTAAAGGCGAATTGCCCCATGAGAATAAATAGGGGGATGGTGGTCAGGCCGTAGGAAGAAAAGGTGTCGTACATGCTTCGTGAAAGCAGATTCAGCCCGCCCTTGATCGAAATCATGTAAGCAAAGCCCACAAAACCGACCAGGGTCATCACATACGCCACCGGCATGCGGGTCATGAAAAGGGCCAGCATGATAAAGATGCCAATGATGCCGATAATTGTCGGGTCCATCTAATCTTTCTTTAATTTTAGGCAGTTTTGAAAAACTTCACGTGCGAGGGTCGCTGAAAATATTAAAAAACAAAAGGATAGCGCGTAGATGATGATATACTCGGGGAATTCGAGATTCATTGATACTTCACCGGAATCTTTCATGGTTTGGGCATAAATAAGCATGCGCCAGGTAACCAATGAAAATATGACTAGCGCCACGATTCCGGTAATGACATCGATAATGAGCTGAGTCCTTTTAGAAAGCATTTGAGTGATGATTTCCACCCCGATATGTCCTTTTTCCTGATGGGTATAGGGCAGGGCCAAACCAACGGATAAAATAGACATGAACCCTACGATCTCAACCGATCCGAAAATCGGATGACCGAGGTAACGACCCAGCACATCGGCACAGGTCAAAAACGTCATGCCGGCCAGACAAGCGGCACCGATATATTTTAGTTTGTCGGATATCCACTGGATGGTAATGAGGAGTGCTTGCATCGCATTTAAACTCTCGGGTGATAAAAAAGGGTGGGGGGTAAACTTATTAGCTGCGCTTACCCCCTAAACACGACCTTTACTGAAGTTCTCCAAGGGTTTTGACGATAAAATCGACGATCTCCTTACCGTTAAATCCTTTCTCGTTCAGTGTGGCAATATACCCATCGACAATCGGTGCCACCGCTGTTTTCCATCGATCGGCTTCTTTGGCATCCTGATCAATGACTTCATTGCCTTGATCCAGAAAGTACTTTAAACCGACCTTGTCACTCTCATCCCATGCCTCGCCATGTTTAACAGCCCATTCGGTATTGATTTGACGAATGGTTTTCTGGATGTCCGGGGCTAGAGCGTTCCATTTTTCCTTGTTCATGACTACAAAGAAAGAAGTCGTATAGGCAGATGAAAAATTTTGAGTCATGTAGTCGGTCACTTCTCCCAGTTTCCAGCCTTTGTTGGCTTCCATTGGATAGACGGCCCCGTCAACAACGCCTTTTTGCAGCATCTGATAGGTTTCCGGCATGGGTTTGGGGACCGGTGTGCCGCCTAACGCTTTGACAACCTGGGCACTGGTGCCATGGCCCCTGAATTTGAGGCCCTTCATGTCTTCAATCTTATTGACCGCTTTGCCCTTGGTGTGGATCAGCCCGGGACCATGGGCATGCAGGTACATGACCTCGGTATCCATCAGTTCTTTGGGCTTGAATTTGTCGTAAACGGCATTGACAACTTTGGTAGCCGCCACACCACTGGTATACCCAAGCGGCAGATCAACCGCCGAAATAACTGGAAACCGGCCACGGGTGTAGGCCAGCACCGAGAACCCGATGTCGGAGAGCCCTTCCACGGCACCATCGTAGCATTGTTTGGCCTTGGTCAGGGTTTGGCCGGCATAGTAATCGACCTTGACTTTACCATCGGTTCTTTTTTCAACTTCCTTGCACCAGGATTCGGCCAGTTGACTCTGGACATGGGTTGGCGGGAAAAAATTACTGTAGGTCAACTTAACGGTTTCAGCGAAAGTGGTTGGTGTTGAAATAAGAAAAAGGGAAAAACAGACCATTGCGGCAATAGTCAATGGATAAGCATATTTTTGCATTAGTTACCCCCGTATTTTTTTAGTTAAAATTGAATTATTCGCCTGGATATTATTCTTATACACCTCCTTCCGGGAAACGGTTTCAATTACCAGTTCGATGATGGGTTTTAGATAGTTATGTTGTAACTATATTGTGGCTAATTTTAAATTATGATATGATTTTTGTCAATCAAAAAGGGGGAAAACACTATGAGTGGATATCGTCTCTTTTCAACTCTTGAACCAGACCGGATGAACCGATTGATCAAAACGGCCATAGGTCAGGTTCCCGCCGATATGGTTATTATCAATGGATCGGTGGTCAATGTGTATACAAAAGAAAGAATGGAGTCCTGCAATGTTAGCATCTGCGGGGATCGCATTGCCCGGGTGGGGCCAAAAGCTGAACACACCATCGGTCCCGACACTGTGGTGATCGACGCTGCCAGTAAAACTGTCATCCCCGGCCTCATCGACGGTCATACCCATCTGGCCTGGTTATTTTCGGCAACTGAATTTTTAAAATATGCCATGAAAGGCGGAACGACGACGATCATTACCGAAACCCTGGAAGCCCTACCGGTGGCGGGTGTGGCCGGCGTGATCGATTTTCTCGAATCTATTCGGGATCAGCCCATAAAAATACTGGCGACGGCGCCGCCCATGGTATCGATCAGCCGTGCGGCCCGGAGGATTGCAGCGCAAGATCTGGAAGCTCTTTTGGATAGGGATGATATCCTGGGGCTTGGAGAAACCTACTGGCAGGCGGTTATCCAGGAGCCGGATCTTTATTTGCCCTTGTTTCACCAGACACTTGCGGCAGGAAAATTGCTGGAAGGCCACTCGGCCGGGGCCAGCTTTGACAAGCTCAGCGCCTATGCTGCCGCAGGGATCTCATCGTGCCATGAACCGATTAAGACCGAAGAAGTGATCGATCGTCTTCGGATGGGGATTTACGTCATGGTCCGGGAGGGGAGCATTCGCCGGGATCTTGCCGATATTGCCAGGATTAAGGATGCCGGGTTGGATCTACGGCGGCTGATATTGTCCACCGACGGCGTGAGTCCAAAGGATTTGATTGAAAAGGGATACATGGAGTACGTCCTTCAAAAGGCGATCGATTGTGGCTTTGATCCCATCGAGGCCATTCAAATGGCCACATTAAATGTGGCCGAGCATTTTCACCTGGATCATCTGATCGGCGGCATCGCCCCGGGGCGATGCGCCGACTTGTTGATCCTGCCGGATATTCATACGATCACACCTGTAACCGTTATTAGCAAGGGCCGGGTGATTGCTCAAGGTGGGGAAATCAAAGTTCAACCTCGAGCTCATACATATGCACCTGAAAGCATGGAAACAATCCGACTGGATCGAAATATGATTGCGGACGATTTTGTCATCCGTGTGAACAATCCGGTGTCAACCGTTAAGGTACGGGTTATAAAAATGGTGTCCGACCTGGTCACACAGGAGTTTTACGAGGACATGCCGGTAATTGGCGGTAATATTTTATCCGATCCGATCCGGGACATTGTCAAGGTGGCAGCGGTAGATCGAACCCTCCACCCGGGAAAGGCGTTTACCGGTCTGATTCAGGGTTTCGGTCTCAAATCCGGCGCGATGGCCTGCAGCGCTGCTTGGGACAGTACGGCCATTATCGTCGTCGGTGCTTCGGATACGGATATGGCGCTGGCCGTCAATCAGATACGAAAGCTCCAAGGTGGCGCGGTGGTTTGTGATAACGGTCGGGTACTGGCTGAACTGGCCTTACCGATTTTCGGATTGATGTCACTGTTGCCCATTGAAGCGCTGGCCGATGCAACCAGTGAACTGACCGTCGCGGCGGTTGATCTCGGTATCCCTTTTCCGGATCCGATGCTGTCGTTGATCACTCTGACCGGTGCGGCAATCCCGTTTTTACGTATCTGCGAGGAAGGACTTGTCAATCTAAAAGACGGTCGCCGGGTAGATTTAATTGTTGAGCAAATTGATCATGGAGAGTACTGAATTTTAAACATTATTGGCGGAGGAGTTGACCATGATTGTAGTTATTGTGTTGCTGGCTTTGATCGGTTTCGTGCTGTTGCTTGGTGTGGTGATATACAACCAGCTGGTTCGACTTAAAAACATGGTATCCGAAGGGTGGAGCGGCATTGATGTGCAGTTGAAAAAGCGCGCCAACCTTATTCCCAATCTTGTGGATACGGTCAAGGGGTACATGACACACGAGCGCGAATTATTAGAGAAGGTCACCGACTTGAGGGCGAGGAGTACCCGCACGGCCGATCCGGCTGAAAAGGGGAAACTGGAAGGGGCGCTGACACGTTCGTTGGCGCAAATATTCGCCGTGGCGGAACAATATCCGGACCTGAAAGCCAACCAGAACTTCCTCGATCTTCAAGGCCAATTGGCTGAAATTGAAAACGATATCGAAATGGCCCGAAGATATTACAACGGAACGGCCCGCAATCTGAACATCAAGGTTGAATCGTTTCCCAGCAATATCATTGCCGGTATGTTTGGTTTTCCCGGGGCTGAGTTTTTTGAAATCGAAGATCCAAAAGCCCGACAGATACCAACCGTTCAATTTTAGCGCTTTCAAGGCGCTTTTACCTTAACCTGAAGCCCTCAATGTCAGTTTGTAGGAAAACTTTATTCACTTATTCCACTATGGAGATTGGTACCGTGAAATCCTATGATTCCCGAAATTCTTTCAGATTGAACCGTTTTTACGACAGTGTACGGATGCTGATGGTAGTGACGGGTTTGCTCGGAATGCTTATCCCCTGGACGGCAATTGCTACAGCAGCAGGGTCCGGCGAAAGTATTCTTGATTATCATAGCAAGATTGAAGTCCACGAGGACGGTCATCTGATTGTGACCGAGCGGATTAAAGTGATGAGCACGGGTAATAAGATTAAAAGAGGCATCTACCGCGACTTTCCCACGACTTATAAGACCCGCACCGGCAAGAAAATGCGGGTCGGGTTCAAGGTGTTAAGCGTGTTAAAAAATGATCGGCCGGAGGCGTACCACACAAAATCACAACTTAATGGCCGGCGGATCTACATCGGGCATAAAGATGTATACCTCAAACCGGGTACCTACACCTATACCATTTCGTATCGTACCGACCGCCAGCTGGGCTTTTTCAAGGACCATGATGAGCTGTACTGGAATGTGACCGGCAATGGCTGGGATTTTATCATCGAAAAAGCCGGGGCGACCGTCATGCTACCGCCTCGTGCCGAGGTGATCGAGGCGACGGCCTATACAGGTAGACAGGGCGCCAAGGGCCAGGCGTTTTCTCAAAGCTATGACGAAATGGGCAATGCAACTTTTAGGACGACCCGGCCGTTAAAATCCGGCGAAGGGCTGACCATTGTCGTTGCCTGGCCCAAAGGCGTTGTCGCTGCACCGACATTCAACGATAAGTTGACCTACATGGCCAGGGATAATGCCAGCGCGATTATTGCCCTGATCGGGTTTATCGTTCTATTTGTTTATTACATGGTAGCCTGGCTCAGGGTCGGTAAAGACCCAAGGAAAGGGCCCATCATACCGCGATTTAGTCCTCCTGAAGGGTTTTCTCCGGCGGCCGTGAGGCATCTGCGCAAAATGGGATTTGATAAAAAATCTTTTGCGGCCGCCTTGGTTGATATGGCCGTGAAAGGGGCTTTAACGATCGCAAAAGATGAAGACGATTCCTATACCCTTGAAAAAAACCCATCTCCCGACATGACAGTTCTCTCCAGGGGTGAAAAACAGGTGTTGAAAAAATTGTTTTCGTCTAGGAATACGCTTCAACTTAAAAATACGAATCACGCCAAATTAAATGCCGCCATCAAATCGCTGAAAACGACGCTCAAAACCGATCTGGAAAAGATCTGCTTTAAGCGGAATACCAAGTACCTCATACCAGGGATCGGTATCGTCGTCGTCACCCTGGCGGCCACGATTCTAAACGCGAGGGATATCGCCACTGCCGGTTTTATGAGCATCTGGTTGAGCATGTGGACCATTGGCTGTGTCGTGCTTGGGTATCAAGTGGTTAAAGCCTGGCGAACGCCAGGTTCTAAATTTAAAAAAGGAGCCGGTACGCTATTTATCACGCTTTTTGCCCTGCCGTTTTTCATTGGCGAAATCATCGGTCTGGGGGTATTCATCAACGCCGTTTCATTCAGGGCCGGTATTTTCTTTGTGGGGCTTATTCTGATCACGGCGCTTTTTTATCATCTGCTCAAGGCGCCCACCATCTATGGACGGGGTGTCTTGGATAAGATCGATGGATTCAGACAATACCTGACCATTGCCGAGACCGAGCGGTTAAAAATTCTCAACCCTCCGGACAAAAGCCCGGCGCTGTTTGAGAAATACCTGCCCTATGCCATGGCTCTGGATGCTGAGGGGGAATGGGGAAAGCAGTTTGCCGACGTATTGAAGCAGGCCAACGACGGAGCCGGGTATCAGGCCGGCTGGTATACGGGGACATCGCCGGGGGGCATGGGCGTGGATGGATTAACCGCTAACCTGGGGCAGGGATTGGCCGGAGCCGTATCCTCGGCCGCTTCGGCGCCGGGTTCATCGTCGGGTTTTGGAGGCGGTGGGTCTTCCGGTGGTGGCGGAGGCGGCGGTGGTGGTGGTGGATGGTAATTGTTCCAATCGCTCAGGCGCAAAGATCTCGAATTTCCCTGAGCTCTTTTTTAACAATATCCAGTAGATCCAATGCATCTTCCAGTGTAACCGGTGTTGCCACCGGTGGCGGTGATACGGGGCTTTTTTTAATCTTGGACGGACTGGAAGGCACTTGTGGCGCTGTTGGCTGTTTATCGGGCGAATGTTCAAGCGGCAGCCCCGGTTGGCGGTATTTTTGGTACGGTTTGCAGCTGCTGCGCCAGCGGCATTGATGGCAAACATCGATATGTTTTTTCGGATGCCCCTTCCGTCGAACGCATGTGATGTATATATCATTCGTTTTCGATGACATGATACGCTCTGTTTTAAGAAAAACTTTCTATCGGCGCAAGGAAAAAATTCAGGATCATAAAACCATGACACAGCTGATGGTTTGTTATTTTAACAAAGGGAGGAAAAGATGACGCTCGAAGAAAAAATTGTCGGTATTTTAAACGATAGCAAGATCGCCTATGAAATAGTTGACCATGAACCGGTATATACGAATCCGGCTATGGCCGAAGCCCTTAATGTATCCGAAGGTGAAACGGTTAAATCCCTAGTGCTTACTACCAAGGAGAAGAATATGATCGTTTTGGTGCTTCCCGGCGACAAGAAAGTAAACTGGAAGCAGGCCGCCGCCGGTGCCAACACCAAAAAAGTTTCATTTGCCAAACCGGAAGCGGTCAGCGATGCGGTTGGTTGCGAAGTCGGGTGCGTCCCACCTTTCGGTCATTTTACTACTCTGTCGATTTACATGGATCCGGCTCTAGTTAAAAAAGAATACGTTTATTTCAATCCTGGTGTCCACGATAAGTCCTTCAAAATTAAGGCATGGGATTTGAAAAAGCTTTGCAACCCCACTATGATATGAAGCAATACGGGTGAAAGGAGAAAACCAGCCTACGATGAAAGCTATGGTGTTGAACCGGCTGTGTAACCTTAAAGAAAATCAAGCTCCCCTGACCCTTGAGGAGATACCGAACCCCGAACCGGAAAAAAATGAAATTCTGGTAAAGGTATCGGCTTGCGGGGTTTGCCATACCGAACTTGATGAAATCGAGGGTCGGACGCCACCACCAAGGCTACCCGTCATTCTGGGCCATCAGGTGGTTGGTATCGTTAGCGCCTGTGGCCGCAGGACAAGTCTTTATAAGGTCGGCGATCGGGTGGGGATCGCTTGGATTTATTCGGCCTGTGGAGAATGCAAATTCTGCCTGGCCGGTAACGAGAATCTATGTCCTGATTTCCAGGCAACCGGCAGGGATGCAGACGGCGGCTATGCCCAGTACATGACTGTTCCGGAAGCCTTTGCCTGCCGAATACCCGATATTTTCTCCGACTCAGAGGCAGCGCCGCTTTTATGTGCCGGCGCCATCGGTTATCGATCCCTGCGATTGACCGGACTCCGGAATGGGCAGAACCTGGGGCTTACCGGGTTTGGCGCTTCAGGGCATCTTGTTCTAATGATGTTAAAACACCAGTATCCAAATGCCAGGGTATTCGTCTTCGCCCGAAGTGCTGAGCAGAGAAAATTTGCCAAAGCGCTTGGTGCCGCCTGGGTGGGAGATATCGCCGAAGAACCCCCTGAAAAGCTCAATTCAATTATTGATACCACACCGGCCTGGAAACCAGTGGTTACCGCCTTGAGGGATCTATGCCCAGGTGGCCGGTTGGTTGTCAATGCGATCCGGAAAGAAGAAGCAGATAAAGAGTATCTGCTGCAACTGGACTACCCCGATCACCTGTGGATGGAAAAAGAAATCAAGAGTGTCGCCAATGTCAGTCGAAAGGATGTGGCCGAATTCTTGCGCCTAGCGGGTGAATTAGGCATCACTCCAGAAATCCAGGAGTATCCCCTGGAAGAGGCCAATGAGGCATTGGTCGAACTTAAGATGGGTAAAAACCAGGGGGCGAAGGTATTAAGAATTCAATAACCAAGAGGTGAATGAGCTGGAAAAACGTTGAGTGTATTAGACAGACTTTATTCATAAATAAAAAAACGATTAATTGTCCCACTCGGGGAATGGGAGAAAAATCCTCGTCTTCAGGCGAAGACTTCAGTTTATTTGTTGATGCTGCCGCAAGGGTTCAAGGAAAGGCTTGGATGGTCTTTTCACTTGACCCCTCGAACCCTTGGATCCTTGGACCCCAAGAGTTCGGCTTTAGCCGAAGGGTGTTGACTCTCGATAGATTGCGCCCTGTTATCTATTGTCAGGGGCGATAACAGCCTTAGGTTTTATTCGAATATATGGAATGGGATTAGTCGACCCGTTTGAACGGGATTATTTCATTTTTTTTACTAAGTTGACGCAGCCCGTAGGGGCAGACCGCCGAGCAGATCCCGCAGTTGTGGCCGTTGTGATACTGGAAGTAGTGTTTTTTTTTCCAGTGATCACATATCTTGGCATCAAGGATTTCCTTGCGCGGAAGCCCCGGATACCAGGCTGTTCCCTTTAGTGCTCCGGCAGGACAGGCTTCGACACAGCGAGTGCAACGACCACAGAAGCTGCGATCAATCGGCGAGCCGGGAGTCAGAATCATATCCGTAAAAACCGTGCCCAGTCGGATCCATGAGCCGAATTGGCGGGTAATCAGTTGGCAGTGACACCCGATCCAGCCCAGTCCCGCACGGGTGGCTGCTGTTTTGTGGGGAAAA